>Ga0209480_10000338_pt1 | contig 40254 bp, 32 predicted proteins | sample JI61114C2DNA_FD_187501 | JGI IMG/M metagenome (GOLD analysis project Ga0209480, IMG submission 187501) | Wastewater effluent complex algal communities from Wisconsin, to seasonally profile nutrient transformation and Carbon sequestration -... | ecosystem: Engineered > WWTP > Effluent > Algae... | reverse complement strand
GATGATGCCTGTGAGCGTCCCCGCCAGCCAACCCCCGAAAATGCTCAGGAACATGCTGATGACGATGAGGAACGGGTTGATCAACGCCGTGGCGATGATTTTGGGAAGAATTAAGTAACCCGCCGAGTTAACGCCCATAATGTCCAGAGCGTCAATCTGTTCCCGAACGCGCATGGAGCCGATCTCCGCTGCAATCGTGGAACCAACCTTGCCCGCCAAGATCAAAGAGATAATGGTGGGACTGAATTCGAGAATAGTGCTTTGTCGCGCCGTAAAACCCACCACATATTGGGGGATCAGGGGAGAATCGATGTTCGTTTTGGTCTGGATGGTAATCACCGCGCCCATGAACAGGGAAAGCAGCGAAACAATGCCTAAGCTCTTGACACCCAGTAGGTCCATCTCCTCGACCGTACGCTTCCAATAGATGGACAAGCGCTCCGGTTTGGAGAAAACTTCGCCCATCAGCATGAAATAGCGGCCGATATGAAAGAGCAGGTCCATGGATGAAAAAGACCGGCGAAGATAGGGCAAGGATTTAACCCTATTTTCTTTGCTCCGGGGCTTTTCTCCACATGCCCGGCCCGCTACCTTTGCCGACCCCACCGGTATGTCCGCATCCCCCGCAAATAGCCCCGTTTCCTTGCCGATGTTGCTCTTGGCGATCGGCCTCGTTTCGGGTTGCGCATCCAATGCACCCTATTACAAGCAGCGCAAACAAAAGGGTTGCGATTGCCCAAAATGGAACGCGTTGCCTGCAAAACCACATGGATCTGTTTCCGCGCAAGCGCACAATAACAGCGTTCGGGAAATACGGGTGGCCGTCGCTATTGTTGAAAAGAAAAAGAACGATCCAAGTTGATGCCTGCGGCAAGGACCGACATGATCCGCTTGCAGGCGCACCTGCCACGTGCCGCTTGGCCGGTGGTGGTTTCCTGGATGCGCCGTAACCCCAAAGTGCAGGTTACCGTGAACAAGCCGCGCCGCACTAAGCTGGGCGATTATCGCGTTGCCACGCGCAAGCTGCCCCACCGCATTACGGTGAATGAGGACCTTAACCGCTATGCGTTCTTGGTGGTGTTGATCCATGAGTTCGCGCATTACGTCACCTTTGCCAAATACCGCCGCCACGCACCACACGGCGCGGAATGGAAGGCGGAGTACAAGCGCCTCATGCGCCCCTTCATTTCCCGCGAAGTTTTTCCCGCCGATCTGTTGCGCGCACTGGACCACCACTTGTGCGATGCGCCCAGCAGCAGTTGCACCGACCACACGTTGATGCGCGTGTTGCGCCGATACGACCGCGACCCGCTGCCGTTCTTGGAAGAGCTGCGTGAGAACACCGTGTTCCGTTTCAACTCCAAGATCTTCGTGAAAGGCCGAAGAATGCGCACCCGTTTCCGCTGCCGTTGCCTAAACAACCGCCGCATTTACCTCATCGATCCCACTGCAGAAGTGCATTTGGAATTGCCCATGACCGCACGAAGGGCTTCCTAAGCACCGCACCTACTTCCGATATGAGCGACAAACACACCTATTGCATCATTATGGCCGGCGGCATCGGTAGCCGTTTTTGGCCCATGAGCCGCACCGAAAATCCCAAGCAATTTTTGGATTTCCTCGGAAGTGGCCGCACGTTGATCCAGCAAACCTTCGACCGTTTTCGCGCCATGTGCCCGGCCGAAAACATCTACGTAGTGACCAACGAACAGTACGCACCACTCGTCCGCAAGCAATTGCCGGAGTTGCAACAAGCGCAAGTGCTTTTGGAGCCGGACCGTCGCAACACTGCGCCCTGCATTGCTTATGCCAACCACGCCATCGCGAAGCGCGATCCCAAGGCGATCATCATCACGGCGCCCAGCGATCATTTGGTGAAGGATGAAAAAGAATTCCAAGCCCGCCTGCGGATCGCGCTCGACCAAGCCGCTGCGGAAGATTGCTTGGTAACGCTCGGCATCACCCCGGATCGCCCCGACACCGGCTACGGCTACATTCAATTCAGCGATCAAGGCCCGGCAGGAAAGCCCGAAGTGAAGCGCGTGAAAAACTTCACGGAAAAGCCAGACCACGCAAAGGCGCAGAAGTTTTTGGACAGTGGGGATTACCTGTGGAACAGCGGCATCTTCATTTGGTCACTGGCCAGCATCCGCAAGGCTTTCGGAAAGCACCTGCCGGAAATGGAAGCCCTCTTCAGCACCGGTGAAAGCGAATACGGAACGCCGCAAGAAGCCGCCTTCATCGCCAAGATCTACGGCACCTGCGAAAGCATCAGCATCGACTACGGCATCCTCGAAAAAGCCGAGAATGTTTACGTGGTTGCCGGCGATTTCGGTTGGAGCGATCTCGGCACCTGGGGTAGCCTCTACGCCCAACTTCCCAAGGACAAGAACGCCAACGCAGGCACCAGCAAAACCGTGCGCATCTACGACGGCAAGGATAATATGGTACACGTGCAGGACGACCGCTTGGTGGTGCTGCAAGGCCTGGAAGACTTCATTGTTGTAAGCACCCCCGATGCACTGTTGATCTGCCGCAAGCATGATGAGCAAAAAATCAAAGGCATCGTGCAGGAGCTCACCAAGGATATCGGGGAGAAGTACATTTAGTTCTTGGTGATTGATTGCTGGTGATTGGTGATTAGAGGTGCGGCCCGGTGTTTTGTGCGCTGTGGCACGGTTGGCGTTGGGGCCACGGAACGCACGCGGACGACGGAACGCTGATAGCGCTGATTTTTACGATTTCGCTGATATGATTTCAGGGTGCTGGCGCATGCTCGTGCGTGCGAACGTCCAGCAAACAGCACCGCACAACCAAGCCCCACCGAACTAGCAGACGGAGTCACCCCTTCTCCCTCGGAGAAGGGGAAGGGGGTTGTGGCCGGGGGGAAGCGGGGGCACATTGAGGCCGCCTGACAACCCGCCGTCCCAAAAGTGCTTTGGCGTTGGAACCTGACAACGAACAACTGACAACTAACCCCAAGAAACCTCAGCAATAGCGGGCCATGCAGAAGGTCATGGTCGAAAAATTGAAGCCAATCCACACAAAATCAGTACCTTCGCGCCGCAATTCTTGGAATGACGGCCTGAATCGGCGGTCGCCTGGCACCTGTCGGGCCTTTGATTTCCTTCACGCCTTAAAGCCCCTCTGCCCCTCTTTTGCATTGGATCGACGCCAGTATTCTCATCGTGTACATGATCGCTCTTGTAGCGGTCGGCGTGTACTTCATGCGCAAGAACACGGACCAAGAGGACTACTTCGTCGGCGGCCGTGGCATGGGCCATTGGCACATTGGACTTAGCGTGGTGGCCACCGATGTCGGCGGTGGATTTTCCATAGGTCTCGGCGGACTTGGATTCGTGATGGGCCTCTCCGGCGCTTGGATGCTTTTCACCGGATTGATCGGTGCTTGGCTCGCTGCAGTCTTCCTCATTCCGCGTGTGTACGACCTTGCCCGGCGTGAGAAATTTCTCACCTTTCCGCAGCTCATCGGGCATCATTATAACGGCCGCGCGGCTTTTGTTGCGGGCATTATTTGCGCCATCGGCTACTTGGGCTTTACCAGCTCGCAGCTACTGGCAGGGGCGAAGCTGGCTTCCTCAGCTTTCGTCCGCCTCGACCTCAACACGGCCTTGTTGGTCATGGGCGTCATCATTGTGGGCTACACGGTTATGGGCGGCATGAAGGCCGTGGTGTACACCGATACCGTGCAATGGGTGGTGCTCATCGCCGGACTTTCATTAGTGGGATTGCCCATGGCTTACCACGCTGTTGGCGGCTGGGAAGCGATCCAAGTTTCGGTGACACCCGAGCAGCTTTCGCTCACCAACGTGGAGCCGGTGACGCTCATCAACTGGATGGTCACCATTGTGCCGATCTGGTTCGTGGGCATGACGCTCTACCAGCGCATCTACGCCAGTCGTAGCGAGAAGTCGGCCAAAAAAGCTTGGTACATCGCGGGTTTTTTGGAATGGCCGCTGATGGCTTTTATGGGCGTTGCGCTCGGCCTGTTGGGCCGCGTGGCCGCAGACCAAGGCTTGTTGGCGCATCTCATCGGCGGCGATGCAAGCACGTTGGATCCCGAACTTGGTCTGCCCTTGTTGCTGCGCGCGATCCTGCCTGTGGGTTTTCTGGGCCTCGTGCTCGCGGCGTATTTCTCGGCCATCCTCAGCACCGCGGACAGCTGTTTGATGGCCGCAAGCGGAAACGTGCTCACCGACATTGTGAGCCCGTTGCAGAAGAAGGAGCAAAGCACAAAACAAGTGTTGCGTTTGTCGCAGTGGCTCACGTTGGCCTTAGGCATTTTGGCCATGGTAATTGCCGCGAAAATGGACAACGTGCTTAGCCTGATGCTCGCCTCGTACGCCTTCATGGTGAGCGGGCTTTTAGTGCCGTTGCTCGCCGCCGTGTTCCTCGGAAAATGCAATGCCAACGCGGCGTTGGCAGCCATGACCGGCGGTGGCCTCACCACCATCGTGCTTGGCAATTTGCCTATTGACCTTCCGCTCGGTCTTGATCCCAACGTCTTCGGCATTACCACATCCGCGATCCTCTTTTTACTTACCGACCGCCTGTTCCCCGCCAGTACCTTGCAGGCAGTTTCGACACCCATCGCCCATGAACATTGAACTCCACACCCCGGAGAAACCGGCCAATGATGCCGCCCTCAAAGAAATTTCCTCATTTCTGGTGAAGCACTTGGAGCGCTTCGGCGACCCCGAGGAGCATATCCGTATGGCCATGAATTATTCCCTCGATCCCGCGCGTGGCGGCTTCGTGGTAGTTGGCCGTGAGGAAGGCAAGATCATTGGCGCCGTGGTGGTGAACGACACGAAAATGGGCGGCTACATTCCGCAGAACATTTTGGTCTACATCGCCGTGGACGCTTCGCAGCGCGGCAAGGGCATTGGCCGCAAACTGATGCAGGCCGCCATCGACAAGGCCACAGGCGGAATCGCGCTGCACGTGGAACCGGACAATCCCGCCAAGAAGCTGTACGAATCGCTCGGCTTCACCAACAAGTACCTTGAAATGCGCTTGCAACAATGAGCACCGCCATCGACCTAAAAGCCTTCCGTCGTGACCTGCACGCGCACCCCGAAATTTCCGGCAACGAGAAGGAGACCGCAAAGCGCGTGCTCGCTGTGCTGAACACGCTGAAGCCGGACGCATTGCTCACTGAATTGGGCGGCACGGGCATTTTGGCCACGTTCGGAACGGATGAAATAGGTCCGCAGGTAATGGTGCGTTGCGAATTGGACGCGTTGCCGATCCAAGAGGTGAACACCTTCGGCCACAAGTCCGTGAACAAAGGCGTGTCGCACAAATGCGGGCACGATGGCCATGCCACGATCTTGACCGGACTTGCTGAAAAGCTTTCCAACGAAAGACCGACAAAAGGCCGCGTTCACCTTCTGTATCAGCCTGCGGAAGAGAACGGCGCTGGTGCTGAAGCCGTGCTGAAAGACCCGCGGATGAAGGACAAACACTTCGATCTGGCGCTCGCATTGCACAACCTGCCGGGCTACAAATTAGGCAGCGCCGTGGTGCGTAAAGGCGCTTTCACCGCCAGTGTGAACAGCATGGTTATCGCTTTGGAAGGCCGTACATCGCATGCTGCAGAGCCGGAGCATGGCGACAATCCCGCGCTGGCCGTGGCCGAGATATTGACCGGTGCGCTCGCACTGCAACACAACGTGCCCACGGAAGACGGCCTGCGCGTGGTAACCGTGGTGCATGTCAACCTCGGTACCAAGGATTACGGTATTTCCGCAGGAAGCGCAGAGGTGCACTTGACAGTGCGCTGTTGGACCGATGCGGAACTGAAAAAACTCGAACAAGACATCGAGGATCTTTCCCGCCATGTGGCCAAAAAACACAAGCTGGGCGTGGATATTGGCTACTGCTTCACCTTCAAAGCCAATCAGAACGATGATGCCGCCGCCGACTTGGTGAAAGCAGCCGTGACATCCACCGGCCATGAATTGATCGGTCGCGACCACCCGTTCAAATGGGGCGAAGACTTTGGGCTGTTCACTGCGAAATACAAGGGTTGCATGTTCGGTCTCGGCTCCGGAGAAGACATGCCCGCGCTGCACAATCCGGACTACGATTTCCCCGACGAGCTCACACCGCACGGCGTTGAACTCTTCGAAACAGCGGTGCGATCCTTTTTGAAGGCCTGATGTTCCAAGGTTCCACGATCGAGATCAGCTCCGAGGCGTTGCAGGCCAACCTTGCATTTATCGGCAAGGTACTGGGCAAAGCGCAATTGTGCAGCGTGGTAAAAGGCAACGCTTATGGCCATGGCATCAACGTGTTTACACCCATGGCTGCGCAACTTGGCGTAACGCGTTTCGCCGTGTACTCAGCTTCCGAAGCATGGCAATTACATGGTCGCTTGCCTGCGGGATGCGAGCTTTTCATCATGGGCGATGTGGACGGTTCCGCACTGGAATGGGCCGTTGAACAAGGCATTTCGTTCAGCGTGTTCGACAATGCAAGGCTGGAACATGCCATTGCCGCAGGACGGCGCACCGGCAAAAAGGCGCTTGCACATTTGGAAGTGGAAACCGGCATGCACCGCACCGGTTTCGAAATGGAGTTCTTCGGAGAGGTGCTTCAACGCTGCAAAACGGACGCGGATGCTATTGAGGTGGCCGGTATTTGCACGCATTTGGCCGGTGCCGAAAACCGCTCGAATGCTGAGCGCGTGTTGGGCCAAAAAGTGCGCTTCCGCGAAGCGTTGGCCATGGCCGGCAAGACCGGCTCCGGTCCCGGAATGCGCCATGCCGCTTGCTCTGCAGTTTCGCTGAACGAGCCGGACATGTTGTACGACATGGCGCGGATCGGTATTCTGCAATACGGCTTCTGGCCCAACCGCGAAACACAGGAACGCTACAGTGAACAGCACGGCATGGTGGAAGATCCGCTGCGCCGCGTGATCCGCTGGTGGAGCCGCGTAATGAGCGTGAGCACGTTGCCTGCAGGCGGCTTCGTGGGCTACGGAGCCACGTTCAATGCCGAGGCCGGAACGCGCATCGCCACCATCCCCATGGGCTATGCTTACGGATATGCGCGCAGCTTGAGCAACGCAGGGCCGGTATTGATCCGTGGCCAACTCGCGCCGGTGCGCGGCATCGTGAACATGAACTGCATCACCGTGGACGTTACCGGCATTGAAGGTGTGGAGAAAGGCGATGAGGCCGTGTTGATCGGCGCGCAAGGCGAACGCAGCATCAGCGTAGCTTCGTTCGGCGATCTAAGCGACCAGTTGAACTACGAACTCCTCACCCGCCTTCCGCACGACATCCCGCGCGTGGTCGTGGAAAAGCATATTTGAACCATGGCCTTCCTCGAACTCTACCGCGACAAACTCAAGCACAACCACCGCTTCTTGTCCAAGCTGTTCAAGGAGAACGGTATTCAGTGGGGCATTGTCACCAAGTTGCTTTGCGGTAACGAAACCTTCATTAAGGAAGTGGTTGCTCTTGGCGAAAATGAGTTCCACGACACACGCATCAGCAACCTGCGCATGGTGAAAAAGCTCGCGCCAAATTCGCAGACGGTCTACATCAAACCGCCCGCCAAACGCGGCATTCCGAACCTCGTGCGTTTCGCCGATGTAAGCTTCAACAGTGATCTCACAACCATCAAAGCGTTGAGCGAAGAAGCCGTGAAGCAGAAGCGGACCCACAAGGTGATCATCATGGTGGAAATGGGCGACCTGCGCGAAGGCGTGATGGGCGATTCGCTCGTGGATTTTTATGCGAAAGTGTTCGAATTGCCGAACATTGAGATCGTGGGATTGGGCACCAACCTCAACTGCCTCAACGGCATTATGCCCACACAGGACAAGCTGATCCAGCTCGGTCTGTACAAGCAGCTCATCGAGGCTAAATTCAACAAGAAGATCCCGTGGATCACCGGCGGAACCAGCGTTACGATACCGCTCCTGCTAAAGCACCAGTTGCCCAAGGGGATGAACCACTTCCGTATCGGCGAGGCGCTCTTCTTCGGCAAGGACCTCTTTACCGACGGCATGATCAAAGGCATGCGCAACGACGTGTTCAAGCTGCACGCCGAAGTGATCGAACTCTACGAAAAGCCCATGACGCCCACCGGCGAACAACGCACCAACGTGGCCGGCGTGAAGCCCGAGGTGAAAGAAAGCGACATCGGCCGCACGGCCTATCGCGCAATAATCGACATCGGCCTGCTGGATGTTGACCCGAAGAACATCACCCCGTTGACCAAAGGCGTCACCATCATCGAAGCCAGCTCGGACATGCTGGTACTCGACTTGGACACCAACGCCACAAAAGTGAAAGTGGGCGACTTGATTTCCTTCAGCCTGAATTACATGGGCGCGCTGGGCATCATGAATTCGAACTACGTCGACAAAGTGTCGCGGAATTGAGAGGCAGTTGGCAGTGGCAGTGGCAGTTGGCAGTGGCAGGTCGTCCAGTCACCAATCACCATCAACCAATCACCAATTGCATTTCTCCGTGCCTCTGTGTCTCTGTGGTGAATTAGGTCGGCAGTCGTCCAGTCACCAATCACCATCAACCAATCACCAATTGCATTTCTCTGTGCCTCTGTGTCTCCGCGGTGAAAATTTTCGCACCAACTTCGCCCTCTCCATGCGAAGCATCATCCTTCTGTTCCTTTTCTCCGGCATTGCTCACCTGCACGCGCAGGACAAGATCAACCTGATGAACGGCCAAATTCTCGAGGGAAAAGTACTCGGCCAAAGCACGTTGGAGATCCGTTACCAGGTGCCGAAAGGCGCGCGGTTGGTGGAGCGCACGGAGCCGACCGAGGGCGTTTTCAGTGTAACCGACAGCCTTGGTGCGGAGCGTGTTTGGTACTTCAAGGACACCATGATCGGCAACGATTACACCGTGCCTGAGATGCGCTGGTTCATCAATGGCGAACGCGATGCGCGCAAAGGCTACCGGCCTGTACTGCCCGTGCTTGGCGGCTTTGTGGTGGGCGCGGGCCTTACCATGGGTCTGGGTCTGGATGTGAATTCGCTCCTTCTGCCACCGGTCTACGCAGGGCTGATGGCGTGGCCGCGCGTGTATGTAACGCAAGGGTCGATCACAGACCCCAACATGGAAGGTGACCCGGTCTACGCAACCGGTTACAGCGCCGTTGGCCGATCCAAGCGCGTGGTGAATTCGTTGCTCTCCACCGCTGTTGGCGTTGCGGTGGGTTTGGCGGTGAACCACTTGGTGATCTTTCCCGCGCAGAACAAATAGTTGAAGCCGATGCGTGCCGATGAGCGAACAAGCGGCCCGGTCTTGAAGTGGCTCATCCACGGACATGTTTGGCTGGCGCTCGCCGTTGCGACGCAAGTGCTGTACACGGGCTTGTTCCTGCATCCGGGCACGCCGGTGGCGCGCTACGCCGCAGCTGCAGCCATCGGCGCTTTTACCGCTTACGGCATGATCCGCTTGGCCCGTTCAAAGTCGGCTTCGGAAAAAGAACATGGCACGCTCGGTTGGTTCCGAAGCCACTGGACCTTAATGTCCGTCATGGTCGCTGTTGGCGTGCTTGCCGCAGTGCTTTTGCTTTGGCCCATGATCGCGGAGATGTGGCGCTGGCTTGTCCCTGTGCTCGCCATCGCCCTGCTGTACGTCACGCCGTTCAGTACCAACACAGGCGAAGCGCTCGGCCTGCGCTCCATTCCGTTTCTGAAGGTGCTGTTGATCGCATCCATCTGGGCAGTGGTAACCGTTGCCGTGCCATGGCGGCTTGATCTGCAGGAGCACGACACGTTCCTCATCATTGCCATGGCCTGCATGCGCGTGCCGTTGTTCTTGGGCCTCGCCATCATCTTCGACATCCGCGACCTCGGAAATGACGCGCCAGGCCTGCGTACCGTGCCTATCGTCTTCGGCGTGAAAGGCGCAAAGGCATTGTCGGTTTTGCTCCTGCTGATCTCGGCTGCTTTTGAATGGATTTTCTTGCAAGGATTAGGCTACAACGTTGCATCATACACGATACTCGCAGGCTACGTCGTCGCTATGCTTTTGGCCATTCGTGCAAATCCTGGCGATAAGCGGTTAACCTTCGATCTGCTGGTGGACGGCATGATGATCTTGATCCCGGTTTGTGTTTGGGTGGGGATGAAATTGGGATGAAATTGGGATGAAGGAGTACCACGAAGGACACAAAGGACACGAAGAATCGCCCTGCTCACTTTGGAAGGAAATTCATACTTGAGAATGGCGCTGGAACCGGAACTTATCCGTTGAGGACGTCACGATTCTTCCTTCGTGTCCTTTGTGTCCTTCGTGGTAGTAATGCAATAGATCTCTTCTACATTCGCAGCACCACATGCCAATCCCAGAAAACACCCTCGCCGCCGCCCGTCAACGGGATGCCGAGGACCCGCTCCGTTCCTTCCGCAGTGAATTCCGTATTCCACAGCATCAGGGGAAAGATGCCGTCTACTTCACCGGCAACTCGCTCGGCCTGCAGCCCAAGGGAGCCGAAGCCGCATTGAAACAGGAACTGGAAGACTGGGCGCGTTTCGGAGTAGAGGGCCACTTCGAGGCGAAGCATCCGTGGTATAGCTACCACGAGGAACTCACGGATGGCGCGGCGAAAATCGTTGGGGCGCGCAACGAAGAAGTGGTGATGATGAACCAGCTCACAAGCAATTTACACTTCCTGCTGGTGAGCTTTTATCGGCCGAAAGGAAAACGGGTGAAGATCCTCACTGAGCAACGTCCCTTCCCCAGCGATACGTATGCGTTGGCTTCGCAGATCGCCTTTCACGGCCTCGACCCGAAGCAGCATCTGGTGGAAGTGCAGCCGAGAAAAGGCGAGCACACATTGCGAACGGAGGAAATTTTGGCCAAGATCACCGAGCTGGGCGATGAGCTGGCATTGGTGTTGATCGGAGGTGTGCAGTTCTACACCGGGCAGGCATTCGCACTGGAGGCCATCACCGCCAAAGCACATGAAGTGGGCGCGATCGTAGGCTTCGACCTCGCACACGCCGCAGGCAACATGCCGGTGCAATTGCACAATTGGAATGTGGACTTTGCTTGCTGGTGTACCTACAAATACCTCAACAGCGGCCCGGGCAGTGTGGGCGGCGTGTTCGTTCACGAAAAGCATTTAAAGGCAGAACTCCCGCGCTTCGCAGGCTGGTGGGGACACGACAAAAGCACGCGTTTCCAAATGGGCCCGGAATTCAGTCCGATGCCTACTGCGGAAGGTTGGCAGGTGAGCAACGCAGCCGTGTTCAACATGGCGATACACCGCGTCTCGCTGGAGCAGTTCGGAAGAGCGGGCATGCAGCGCTTGCGCGCAAAAGCCTTACAACTCACAGGCTACGCGGAAGCACTTATCAACGGCATCAACAAAAAGCACAATGTGAATCTGGAGATCATCACGCCAAGTGACCCCGAGCAGCGCGGATGCCAATTATCCATCTTCGCACACGGCATGGGCAAGGACCTTTTTGACAAACTCACCGCACAAGGCATTTCATTGGATTGGCGCGAACCGAACGTGATCCGCATGGCGCCGGTGCCGATGTATAACAGCTTCGAGGACGTATGGCGGTTCGGGGAAGCGTTGGAGTCGCAGATGAATGGGTGATTGGTTAGTGGTGATTAGTGACTGGAATGCAGTCTCCGATCCACCGGTCAAATGAAACTTCAGATCCGCGTAAATCATAACAATCAGCGTAATCAGCGTTCCCAAAGGCAACAACATTTCTCCGCGCCTCTGCGCCTCTGCGGCCAATCACCAATCACTATCCACCAATCACCTCTATGAAAAACATCACCATCGTCGGCGGCGGATTGGTAGGCAGCCTGCTCGCCGTGCTCATGGCCAAACGCGGCCACAAAGTGGACGTCTACGAGCGGCGCAGCGATCCGCGCACTGCCGAGCAATATGCGGGCCGCTCCATCAACCTCGTGGTAAGCCATCGCGGTTGGACGGCCTTGCGCGCAGCGGGAATCGATGAACGCATCCGCGAGATCACCGTGCCGGTGTATGCCCGCATGACGCATGATCCGCAGGGCAAAACGAACCGTCTGCCGTACAGCATAGAAAACAAAGCGATCTACTCCGTGAGCCGCGGCGAATTGAACAACCGCCTGCTTTCCGAAGCGGAGCGGATGCCGGGTGTCACACTTCATTTCGGATACCGCTGTGATGATGTGGACCTCGACAAAGCGAGCTGCACCTTCGCCCGGAAAGGGGAGGAGCCCAAGACCGTTAAAGCCGATGTGGTGCTGGCCTGCGATGGCGCGTTCAGCGCGGTGCGCGCCAAAATGCAGTACGGCCGCTTCAACTACAGCCAGGAATACATCGAGCACGATTACAAGGAGATCGCCTTCCCCGCAGGACCCGAAGGTAACCCGTTGATGGACCCGCAATGCCTGCACATCTGGCCACGCCGTTACTACATGCTGATGGGCCTGGCCAACCAAGACGGTGGCTTCACCGGCACGCTCTTCATGCCGCACAACGCAGGCCCCGAAGCACCCGACGCGGGCTTCGATAAGGTGCGTACCGAAGCAGAGGCCGACCACTTCCTGAAGACGCACTTCCCCGATGCCTACGCCATCATTCCCGACATGACGCAGCAGTACATGCGCCATCCGCAGAGCACCTTGGTGATCGTGCGCTGCAGCCCATGGACGCACGGTTCAACGGCCGCCCTCTTCGGCGATGCCGCCCACGCCATAGTGCCTTTTTACGGCGAAGGCATGAACGCGGGCTACGAGGATTGCAAAGTGCTGAACGACCTGCTGGACGAACACGGTGACGACAACTGGGGCGCGGTGCTCCACGCTTACGACAAGCATCGCGTAGCCAACGGCCACGCTATTGCCGACCTCAGCCTGCGCAACTTCACCGAAATGCGCGACCTCGTCGCAGCCCCGCGCTTCATTCTGCGGAAGAAGATCGAAGGTCACATCCAAGCCAAGCACCCGGACCAATGGCTGCCGCTGTACACCCAGGTGAAATTCACCGACATCCCTTACGTGGACGCGCTACGCGAAGGCCAACGACACGACCGCATCATGGAGGAGATACTGGCCATGCCAGGCATTGAGACCAAGTGGGAAAGCGAGGAGGTTGAGCGGAAGGCTTTGGAGTTGTTGAAGAAAGCTTGAGGCGTCCATTGAGAGCTGCCGCTGGCAGCCACGTTGTGTACAATAGGTCTATATTTTCCTACCTTTGATTGAAGCCCCGCAACAGATGACGACCGCCGCATTTAAAGCCTAGTTAAAGAAGCAACTTGAGAAGGAGACGAACGCGAATGTGCTGAGGTCAATTGAATTCCTATTGGCCAAAAGCACGAAAGCGCAAAGGGTGAGAAGCCGCATGGTGGAAATGGCTATTCGGTCGGAAAAGGATATTGCCCAAGGCAAGGTCATGTCATTGGAAGATGCCAAAGCCAAGTTGCAGGGAAAGATTGACCAATACCGAAAGGAAGGGGCTGTCCAACAGCGCATGCAGGAAGTGGCTGCAGCTTCAGAACTTGACATCAAAGCAGGGCGTACCATGAGCATTGATGAACTGGACGAGGAAATGAAACGGTATATCGCTGAGATTTACCCACCTCGGGATACAGCGCCCCAAAAGGGCTGATCCACTTCACATCCCCCCGTTAACACTTCACGCCCAATTCCAACGTTAATAGGACACACCCCGTGTTTCCTTTGGAACGATGATCCGCGCCATTACCATCGCACTAACTCTTTTATTCGCCGGCTCGCTCTGCGCGCAAGGCATTTATGGCCGCAAGAAACCGGAGATCTTTCCCACCGATGGCAAGATGCGGCGCGGCGGCTTCTACTTCGCACCCGGCATCACTTACGCGCTGCCGCGCGGAAAGGATCATGAAGAGCAATACTTCAACACGCCGGACAGTTCCTACACCGCGCTCTTCGACCCCAAAGGGAAGATCGGGCTGTACCTCGAAGCCGGTTGGTTTCTTTCCACACGCGATCCAGTCATCTTGGACTACTGGGATTTCGGCTTGGCCTACAAGCAGCTTAAAGGCACCGAAGCATTTACCAGCACCTACATGCGCAGCGATACCACTTCGCTCTTTGCTGGGGAAGGCGCATTCAACGACCAGCACCTTACCGCACACGTCAACGCCAACAAGCTGATCCAAACGCGAGACTACCAGTTCGTGCAGCTCAGCCTCGGCGCAAACCTCGATTGGCGCTTCGGCACCAACCGCAGCTACACCGCCGATCTCACGGCGCTCAACCGCTGGGCTTTTCCGCCGGAATTCATCGGACAGGTGCATGTAAAAGTGGGCTATGGTTTCAAGCTCACGCAGCGGCTCATGGTCATTCCCGCCATCGAAACGCCGGTCTTCAGCATCGCCCCGGAAGATGGCGGCAACTTCGGCAAGCTGCAATGGTTCAGCAGCACCTACCGCCCGTTGATCCTCAGCGTACGCTTCCTCTTCCTGCGCTACCCGAAAGGCTTCGCCTGCGTGCCGGTGAAGAACAACGGCTTTGAGAAGAGCAAGGTGGTGAACCCGAGCTACGACCGGAAGTAAGCAATTCGAACAAGAGGCAGGGCTTCGACTTATTGCTGCGCGCAATGTGCAACGCAGTAACTTCGCTGGGTACCAATCCACCGCATTGCCATGCATCGTTCCATCCTCATCCCCGCATTGTTCATGGTGGGTTCCGCCGTGGCCCAATGGAGCGTAACGGACAGTACGCACGTCGATGCGCGCATTGATGACCTCTTCTTCATTAATGCTGATACAGGTTGGTTTGCCGGAGGCAGTTCCGGGGTAATTGGGCGCACGTATAACGGCGGGGCGTCTTGGCAAACCGTCTACACCGGCCCGGATTACCTGCGCAGCATTGAGTTCGCCACACCGCAATTGGGTTTCTGTGGCGCGCTGAGGGATTTTAATGACATCTTCCTAAAGACCACCGATGGAGGTGATACATGGCAGGATATTTCGAGCCTGATCCCGGCACCATTGGCCATTTGCGGCTTGTATGCAACTTCTCCACAGGTTATTTATGGTGCTGGTGTCTGGACCGGACCGGCTTATGTGATCCGGACCATGGACGGAGGAAATTCTTGGACCAAATTTGATCTGTCCAACCTGGCGAGCCGGCTTGTTGATCTGTATTTCCTGAACGATAGCGTTGGTTATGCCTCAGGCACAGCGCAACCACCCAGTTTAGGCGGGGTAATTCTGTACACTGGAGACGGAGGTGAAAACTGGTCGGTCCGCCATTTTACAGGCCAAAATCAGGCATACATCTGGAAACTCCAATCACCGAACAACGGCAAAAACATTTACGGTTCAATTGAAAGCTCTTGGGTACCCAGCGATACTCGATTTGTGCAATCGCTGGACTCCGGTGCAACATGGACGACCAATCTGGCCACCACGGACTACAACTATATTGAAGTGATCGGTTTCATTGACACCCTGCACGGTTGGATGGGCGGATATTCGTTATTGGAAACCATTGACGGCGGTGAAACTTGGCACTATGACACCACCTTCGTAGGCGGTGCTTACGACCGTTTTCAACGCATAGACGACAACTTGGCCTACATGACAGGATTGGAGGTTTACAAGTACGGAGCGAACATCTCTTCCGGTATCAGGGTTCCAACGGCGCCACCGGTACGGGAGTGGGTTGATGCCTTCCCGGTTCCTGCAAACGACGAGGTAACGCTTACAGTCCACTTGCTTGCCCGTTCTTTCGCGATAATTTCCGCATTTGCGAGTGACGGCACATTGGTCAAATCCATCCACAATGGCGCTTTGCCCGCAGGCGATTCGCAGTTCAAGTTGGATGTCCGTGATCTTCCCCCTGGCACTTACTTCCTCTCCATGCGAACCAACCAAGGTATGAACGGAAAGGTCATTTTGATCCAGTGACCTCGGTTTCCGGAACGACCGGAAGCACAGCCTTCCATTGCTCCGATTCGGCATAATCCTTTACAACGGCATTGCGCTTTTCCAGGAGTTCAGTCATATAGCGTTCGAGGAACAGCGCATCAGCCAACCGGCCCAAAAGCCCAAGTGGGGTGCGGTAGGTGAACGTGTCCAACATCAACGTGCGGTGAATATCGGACTCGCCATTCAGATCTTCAAAGTGATGTTCGTGCCGGAAGGATTTGAAAGCACCGCTAACCATTTCGTCCACGAAAAAATTGGGCCGCTCGTACGCCGTGATCTCGGAGGTGAGCTGCTGGTAAATGCCGAAGTGCTTGGCGCGCCACGTCACCCATTCGTTCAAGCCGATCAGCCCACTTGTCTTGCCGGCGATCGCAGTTTCGTGCGTGTGTGCTGTGGACAGCTTGTGCAGGTCAATGCTTCGGGAAAGGTCGAAGACCAGTGCTTTGCCTGCTTTGACCTCTGTCCGAAGGCGGATGGTGGGCATTCTTTTCCGTTACCGTTTCCCTTTCTTTTCCAACTCCAGATAAAGCGCTTCAACCTTATCCCTTGCCCACGGTGTTTTCCGCAAGAACGTAAGGCTGGACTTGATGGAAGGGTCACTTTTGAAACAGTTGATGTTGACCTTGGCTGCCATCCTCTCCCAACCATAATGCTCAACCAAGACCTCCAGAATGCGCGCCAACTTTACCCCGTGTAAATGGTTGTTGGGTTGGTCTTGCTGTGAAGAAGGTTCGTTGTCCATTGGGTTGATGGTCATTTCCTTGCAAGGTCGACTCCTGAAGGTATGCCGCAAGTCGCCCCGACCTCTTGTGTTTTGGAACTTGCTCTATTGTTGGGCGGGGAAGGCGCTCTGGAGCTACGTAACAATCCTTAGAGCACGACAATTTTCCCGCGAACAACGCCAAGGCCGTTATCACCTTGGAGCACATACATATAGACCCCTGGATCGACATTCAGATCAATGCGGTTTCCATCATAAATATCTCGTTGAAGAACCATTTTTCCAGAAGCATTGAACACTTGGAGAAATGCCTTGCCTTGTGCATGAACCGTGATTAAGTCATTACAAAGCAAGACATTCGGGGACAAGCTCAATCCAGTGGATTCGGACACTTGAGAAACGATGGTAACGTTGTCGATTTGCATCACCATGTCCGTATAAGTAGTGGAGATGACAACCCCAAAGCGATACTCTTCAACCTTGGTGCAAAATGCATAGAGTCCCGGTGCAGGTGGGTTTGCCGTAATTACACCTGTTGCGGAATTAATTGTGCAACCTGTGGGAATGTAGTAACCAGATCCATCGCAGTTGGAAAGAGTGAAGACCAAGCTGTCGCCTTCTGAATCAGTGAAATTCGGAGTGTATATCGCCCCATTTGCGCTTTGTGTAATGTTGGATTGTAAATTGTTGCAAAGCGGAGTGCTATTGTAACCGAATGACCCAATGATTAAAATAGGTTGAAGTTTCAATGAAATATTTTCAATCAGGTCAAAATTTGATAGTTGACCAACACGAAATGGAATTTCTATAAAATGAGTATACATTCCGGGGCCAGCATAAAATAACGTATTCTTAAACGTATGACAAATTATATTCGGCTCAACCGGTTCAGAAGAATTGAGGTAGAGAACTTTGTCTACGCCGTCAAATGTGACAAGAACAGAGTTTCTATGAGAATCCAAAGTGGAATCTACATACAGCTTTAAGATGTTCTCAATTAAAACACCAGAATTGTTATCGACCCATTGAAAGGTAGCTGCTCGAATATCTTGAGCTGAGGATTGGACCACGCATAGCAAAAAGCTAAAAAGCAGTGTCGTTGTTTTCATTGACGGTTCTAAATATGGTGGATGTACCTTGCTTATAGGACCACTCTCGTGCGTTCCACCTCACCCCCGCAAAAAAGGATTCCCCAGCTTCTCCTCCCCAATAGTAGTCTCCGGCCCATGCCCGCTATAGACCGTGATGTCATCGCCCAAGGGAAAAAGCTGCTCCCGGATACTTTTCAACAGCGTATCCATATCACCGCCGGGCAAGTCCGTGCGGCCAATGCTGCGGTGGAAGAGTACGTCGCCGCTGAGCATGAAGCGCTGCTTCGGGTTGTAGAAGGCCACATGCCCTGGGGCGTGGCCGGGCACGAAGAGCACGTCCAAGTGTTCATCGCCCAGTTTTACGATTTCGCCTTCTTCAATAAAGCGCTTTGGAGCTGGAACCGGTTCGCAGTTCACGCCGAACATCGCCCCGCTTACTTGCGCGTTTTGCAGGATGAACAGGTCTTTGCGGTGTACTTCCGGCAGCAGGTCGTAGCGGCGTTTCAGCCAGGCACAGCCCAGCACATGGTCCACGTGGGCGTGGGTGAGCAGGAGGCGCGTGGGCCGCACTTCGTTTTTATCCAACCACGTTTCCAGCTCCCGTTGCTCGTCTTCATCGCTACAACCGGGGTCCACAATTATACCTTCACCGGCGGTGTGCAAAACGTATGTATTCTCCTGAAAAGGGTTGAACGTGAATTTTTTGACGTGCATGGCGACTAAAAAAGTATGAACTTCGCAACTCCCTTGCAAAAGTACCCCCTACAGCCCGTGCGCCCCATCCGTTCGTTTCTCCTTTGCGCCAGCTTGCTATTGGGCGTTGGCGCCAGCGCGCAGTTCTACAACGGCAGCCAGCAGGAGTTCGGCAAGAACCGCGTACAGTACAAGGACTTCCTCTGGCAGTACTACCGTTTCCCGGAAATCGAGACCTACTTCTACAAAGGCGGGCGCGATGTGGCGAAGTACGTTTCCATCAGCGCTATGCGGAACAAGAAGGAGCTTGAGAAGTTGTTCGATTACACCATCGACGACCGCGTGCAATTCGTGGTGTACAACACGCAAGGCGATTTCCGGCAGAGCAACGTGGGCATTTCGGATGATGAGCAGTACAACATCGGCGGGGTAACGCGCATCGTGGGCACCAAAGTTTTCGTGTACAACGAAGGCGACCGCGCCTTGCTGGACCGGCAGGTGCGCTCGGGCCTTGCACAGCTCACTCTGGACCAAATGATGTTCGGCGGTAACTGGCGCGAAGTGCTGCGCAACAGTACGCTGATGAACCTTCCGGAATGGTACACCAAAGGACTGGTGGGCTATTGCGCAGGGCCGTTGGGTCCGGTGGAAGAAGGGCGCCTGCGCGATGGCGTAATGAGCGGGCGCTACGACAAGTTCAACCGCTTGAGCGGCCCAGATGCCGCACTGGCCGGGCAGGCGCTGTGGAATTACGTGGCCGATGTATACGGCACCGCCGTGATCCCCAACGTGTTGTACATGACCCGCGTGAGCCGCGACCCGGACAACGGTTTTCTCTACGTTTTAGGTGTTCCACTGAAAACGTTGACAGAGGAATGCTTTGCGCATTACCGCACCCAATACACCGAAAGCGACCGCACCCGCGAAGCTGCGGAGTTGGAGGAGATCAAGGTGAAGATGCGCCGCGAACGGAATTTCTCGCAATTCAAGCTTAGCCCCGACGGGCGGCAAGCGGCGTGGGTGAGCAACGAGCTCGGACAGTACAAAGTGTGGCTGTACGACATGGCCACCAAAAAGACGAAGAAGATCGCCAAGGGCAACAAGAAAATAGACCGCATCATCGACAACAGCTGGCCCGTGCTGGCGTGGCACCCCACCAGTGGCGCGTTAACGTGGACAAGTGAAGTCAAAGGGGAGTTATACTTCAACACCTACACCTTGAGCGAAAAAAAGGCGGTGCGCAAACCCGTGTTCCTGCTGGACAAGATCCTCTCAATGAGCTATAGTGCCGATGGCCGGAACATGGTGCTGAGCGGCGTACAAGAGGGAAGGACCGACCTCTACTTCTACTACGTGATCGGCAACCGGCAGGAAGCGTTGACAAACGATCAGTACGACGACCTCGACCCCGCATTCGCGGATGATGGTCGTTCGATCCTTTTCTCCAGCAACCGGCCCGATGACACGCTGCGCACCAATGCCGATCCCACGTGGACCAATGCCACCAAGGACATTTTCCGGTACGACTTGGCTAATCGCTCCATGGTGTTGACGCGCTTGACCAACACGCCTGCGGCCAACGAGCGCGAACCCGCCATGCTGGACAGTGCCGCCTACACTTGGCTAAGCGATGCAGCGGGATTGAACGACCGCTGGGCCGCGCGTTTCGACAGCGCCGTAACGGCCGTGGACACCATCGTGCATTACCGCTATTTCACCGTGGCCGAGCGGATCAGCCATTACAAGCGCGGCATTATGGAGCAGGACCTTACCGGGCGGAACGGGCGCGTGTCACAGCTCACCTTCAGCGAGGGCAAGTACAAATTCCAGTACGGCCATGTGAGTGCCGGCAGCGTTGCACAGCAAGATGCGGAACAGGAGAACGCGCAACCGCCGGGCGTGCCCGGCTCCGTTACGGACGACATGAGCCAGGTGGTGAAGGTGGACCTGCAAAATCCACCAGATTCCGGTGCCAATGCCGTGGATATTCGCAACTACCGTTTCAGTGATGAAGCTGCTGCGCCGCCAGTCAAGAATCAAAGCGACGACGGAAATGATGTGCCTACGATCGGCCTTGAAAACTCGCCCACGGATACTTCGCTCGTTAACACGCTCGCCTTTCCGGAACAACGCAATTACAACGTGAATTTCGCCACGGATGAAGTGCTTACGCAGTTGGACAACAGCTACGACAGTCGTTTCTACCAGCCTTTGGTGGGGCCGGATGCGCTGAATCCCGGCTTGAGCGGGCTTACGCGCATGGCCGCAAGCGACCTGTTGGAGGATTACAAGATCGTCGGTGGTTTCCGCTTGGCGTTGGACCTCAACAACAACGCCTACATGGTGCGCTTCGCGAACCTGCGCCGCCGGTTGGACAAGGAGATCATCCTGCAGCGCCAAGCCACGCAGGGCCTCAGCAATTTAGGCGTGGTGAAACTGCATACACATGCCGCCACCTTCCGTGCTTCCTGGCCGTTCAATGAACTCACATCGCTGCGCGGTTCGTTGAGCTACCGTAACGACCGCTACGTCACCCAGAGCATCGACCAGTTTTCCCGCGATACACCGAACCAGAACGACCAGGTCGTGAGCGGACGCTTGGAATACATTTTCGACAGCAGCCGCCCGCGCGGGCTGAACCTCTACACCGGCTGGAAAGCCAAGGCATTCGGCGAATACTACAAGCAGCCGGACGGGCTGAAGACGGACATGCAAGTGCTCGGCTTCGATGTGCGGAATTCCATCGCCCTGCACCGCGACCTCATCTGGGTGAACCGCTTGGCCGGGTCAACATCGTTCGGCAGCCGGAAGATCGCCTTCTTCATGGGCGGCGTGGACAATTGGCTCTTCGCGAAGACCGACAACACCGTGCCGTTGGACCCTACACAACCGTACTACTACCAAGCACTCGCCGTGCCCATGCGCGGTTTCTACTACAATGCCCGCAATGGCAATTCGTTTGCCGTGCTCAACTCCGAACTGCGGCTGCCGCTGTTCCGCTACCTCTTCAATAAGCCGCTGCACAGCGATTTCCTACAGACCTTCCAAGTCGTGGGCTTCGGCGATGTGGGCTCCGCATGGACCGGTAACGATCCCTATTCCGCGGACAACTATTTCAATCAGCAAGTGATCTCCCGCAACCCGCTTACCATCACCATCCGTAACCAGCGCGAGCCGATTATTTACGGTTACGGCTTCGGCGCCCGTGCGCGCTTGCTGGGTTACTTCATGCGCGCCGATTGGAGCTGGGGCGTGGATGACGGCGTGCGCCAGAAAGGCCTCTTCATGTTCTCCCTCAGCTTGGACATTTGATTTTTTCGGCTGAAGAAATGCAAGCAGCGATCACCACGGAACGCGTGAAAGCGGCATTGGAGGCCGCCCGCGAAGCGATGGTGGCCGACCGGCGCTACCTGCATCAGCATCCGGAATTGAGTTTTCAGGAAAGCAACACCGGTGCATACATCGCGCAGCAACTAAAGGCATTGGGCATTGAAACGCGCGAAGGCATTGCGGGCACCGGCGTGATCGGCGTTGTGCGCGGGAAGGAAAGTGGCCTATGCATCTGCCTGCGCGCGGATATCGATGCGCTGCCGATCCAAGAATCGAACGAAGTGCCGTATCGCTCGCGCAACGCTGGCGTGATGCATGCTTGCGGGCACGATGCACACAGCGCGATGGTGCTGGGCGCTGGTCGTGTGTTGCACGCATTGCGGCAGGAGTGGAGCGGCACCGTGCTGTTGCTGTTTCAGCCCGGTGAAGAAAAAATTCCCGGCGGTGCATCGTTGGTTTTGAAAGAGAATGCGCTACGCGATCCCGTTCCGGCGGGCATCATCGGCCAGCACGTTACGCCGGAGCTCGCACTCGGCAAAGTGGGCTTTCATGCAGGGCCGTTCATGGCCAGTAGCGATGAGCTGCATGTAACGGTGAAAGGGAAGGGAGGCCATGCCGCAAATCCCGCTGTGCTGGTGGACCCCATCGTTATCGCCGCCAAACTCTTGCTCGCATTGAAAGAGGAATTTGAACGTTATCGGAACGGTCGGAACTTGATACTGGCCTTCGGGAAATTTATCGCGGAGGGGGCCACGAACGTGGTGCCCAATGAAGTGCAACTTGCAGGCACTTTGCGCACATTTGACGAAGCGCATCGCTCGGAACTGCACGCATGGCTTCCGCGCTGGTCCAACGATTTCTGCGCGCAACTCGGTGGCAGCTGCGCCTTCGAAGTGCGGCGCGGATACCCCGTTGTGGTGAACGACCCTGAATTAACAACCAATACCCGTAAGGCCGCAGAGCAATACCTCGGCGCGGACAAAGTGGTGGATATGCCGCAGCGCATGGGTAGCGAGGATTTCGCCTTCTACACCCAAGTGATGCCGGGCTGTTTTTTTCGACTTGGCACCGGCGGAAAAGGTGCCCTGAAGGGCTTGCACACCCCGGATTTTGATATTGAAGAGGATGCCTTGGTGGTAGGCGCGGGCGTGATGGTTTGGGGAGCGCTAGGTGGGATAGCTCGGTGAGTTGTCCGTTGTCAGTTGTCAGGCGGTCTCAATACGCCCTCATCCCCCTTCCCCTTCTCCGAGGGAGAAGGGGTGACTCCGTCTGCTTCTGCGGTGTGGCTTTAGACTGTAGTGGTGTTTGCGAGACGGCCTCAATGCGCCCTCAACACCACGCCGTACCACAAGCTAGTGCTCATGTGCGTGCCCACTTGAGGCACAATCGCTGGGCCTACCAATACGATCGAAATGCGGCCACAGCGCTCTGATCGCTGGGCCGCACCCCTAACAACTGACAACTAACAACTGACAACTAATTAGCCACCTCGCTCATGAACTTCAAACGCACCAAGCGTAATTCTTCTTCGCTGTAGTCGCGTCCGAATTCATCGGCGGCTTCTTTCAAACTGTCTGATTCCGCGTTGCGGAAGTAGTCCATTATCTCTTCGAGGGAATCTTCTTCCAACACGTCCTCCAAGTGGTAATTGATGTCCAACCTGGTGCCGCTCATAACAATGGTCTCCATCTCGTCCAGCAAGGTTTCCATGTTGAGACCTTTGGCCTTGGCGATGGACTCCAGCGCGAGCTTCTTGTCGATGTTCTGGATGATGTGGACCTTGTTGCTGCTTTTCTTCATCACCGAACGGACAACCGTCTCGTCCATGCGCTCGATCTCGTTCTCTTCCACGTAGTCGGCGATGAGATCCACGAAGGGCTTGCCGTATTTCTGCGCTTTGCCGGGGCCTACGCCGCTGATCAATGTGAGTTCTTCCAACGTGAGCGGGTAGCGCATCGTCATCTCTTCCAAGGCCGGGTCCTGAAAGATCACGTACGGTGCCATCTGTAGCTTTTTCGCCATGGTGTGCCGCAGGTCGCGCAGCATCTTCATGAGCTTTTCATCGCCTGCACTGCCGCCGCCACGGGCTACGATCGCCTCGTCGTCCGGGCTGTCGTCCACTACGTAGTCGCGCTCTTTGGCGAAGGTGATGGAAACAGGCTTTTTCTGGAATTTCTTGCCAGCTTCGGTGAGGCTGAGGTTTCCATAAGTCTCAATGTCCTTGTGCAGGAAACCGCCCACGTTGGCCTGGCGGATCACGCCCATCCAATGGTTGGCTTCCTTCTCGCTGCCTGAACCGTAGGCTTTGAGCTTGTCGCCTTTGTAGTTCTTGATCTCGCTCGTTTCGTTGCCGGTAAGCAGGTCGCAGATAAAACGCGCACGGTGCCGCTCCTTGCTTTCCTTGATCGCTTGAAGCACCAACACAAGGTCTTCTTTCGCTTCGAAATTTTCCTTGGGCATAAGGCAGTTGTCGCACGAGCCGCAGTTGTCCCCCGGCAAAATTTCCCCGAAATAGTGCAGCAGGAATTTCCGGCGGCACATGCTGGTCTCGGCGTAGCTCACCGTGTCAGCCAGCAATTGCTTGCCAATTTCTTGTTCTGCAACAGGTTTGCCTTGCAGGAATTTTTCCAGTTTCTCAATGTCCTTGTAGTCGTAGAAAGTAACGCAGATACCCTCGCCGCCATCACGACCAGCGCGACCGGTTTCCTGGTAATAGCTCTCTAAACTCTTCGGAATGTCGTGGTGAATTACGAAGCGCACATCGGGTTTGTCGATGCCCATGCCGAAGGCAATGGTGGCAACGATTACGTCCACGTCTTCCATCAAGAACCGGTCCTGATGGCTGGCGCGCTGGCTGGCATCCATACCCGCATGGTACGGTAGCGCCTTGATGCCGTTCACAACCAGTGTCTCTGCAATTTCCTCAACCTTTTTCCGGCTAAGGCAATAGATGATGCCGCTGCGACCGGTATGTTGTTTCACGAAGCGGATGATCTCCCGCGCCACGTCCTTCTTCGGCCGTACCTCATAATGCAGGTTGGGCCGGTTGAAACTGTCCTTAAAGGTGAGCGCATCCGGAATGTCGAGGTTCTTCAGGATGTCCTCCTGCACTTTTTCCGTGGCCGTAGCCGTGAGCGCGATCATGGGTACGCGCTTGATCTCGTTGAAGATGGTGCGCAGCCGCCGGTATTCCGGCCGGAAGTCATGGCCCCATTCGCTAATGCAGTGCGCTTCGTCGATGGCGAAGAAGCTGATGTTGATCTCCGACAGGAACTCCACGTTCTCTTTCTTGGTAAGCGATTCCGGGGCCACGTAAAGCAGCTTGGTGATGCCCGCGCGGATGTCTGCGCGCACCTGTTGTGCATCCCCGCGGGATAGGCTGCTGTTGAGGAAGTGGGCCACACCGTTCTCGCCGCCGAAGCCGCGCAACAGGTCCACCTGGTTTTTCATCAAGGCGATGAGCGGGCTTACCACGATGGCGGTACCCTCGCTCATCAAGGCTGGCAACTGGTAGCAGAGGCTCTTGCCGCCGCCGGTGGGCATTATCACAAAAGTGTCTTTTCGATCGAGCACGTTTTGCACGATCTTTTCCTGATCACCCTTGAATTTAGTGAACCCGAAGAATTGCTCTAATGCGTCCTTCGGGGAAAGTTCTACGTTCGTCATGGCTGGTTCTTGCGGCGGAGGCGGTCGCGTCGAATGGTTTGATCGCTTAAAAGTAAGGCGATCTGGCCAATCCACAACACCTTGTTTCGGATACGTTGTGAAACGAAGTTCACCTCGGGCTGAAAACAAGTTGCCGGACAATGGAGGGTGAAAAGCATGCCATTCAACGGTCTGCCCGTTAATAACCTGCGCCTTTCCAGCCCCTTCTATCTTTGGACCGGCCTTTCTTTGGCCCTGTTTGATGGCCCAAGCAAAGAAGGACCTTACGTTCCTGGAGCATTTGGAGGAATTGCGCTGGACGCTCGTGCGTTCCGCTGCTGCCGTGGTGGCCTGCACCATCTTGGCATTCGTCTACAAGGATTTCCTCTTTGATACGCTCATTCTCGCCCCCCAGCGATCGGATTTCATCACGTATCGCGTATTCTGTCACTTGGCCCTGAAATTCGGACTGGACCAGTCCTTTTGCGCCGATAGCACCGGTTTCACGTTGATGAACACCACCATGGGCGGCCAATTCATGGTACACATCATGGTGTCGTTCTCGGCGGGCATCATTATGGCATTCCCCTACGTGCTTTGGGAAGCATGGCGCTTTGTGAAGCCCGGTCTTGGTGGCGGCGAAAAATTCGCCGTGCGCGGCGTGGTGTTCTTCGCCAGCCTGATGTTCCTGCTGGGCGTGGCCTTCGGTTACTATGTGTTGGCACCCATGAGCATTCAATTCCTCGGCACCTATACCGTTAGCGCTGCCGTGCCCAACATGGTGGACCTCAACAGCTATATCGGCACCATTACTTCCCTTACGCTATGGACCGGCGTGGTGTTCGAACTGCCCATCGTGGTGTATTTCCTAGCGCGGACCGGGCTGGTGGGCCCGGAATTCCTGCGGACCTACCGCCGCCATGCGTACGTGGTGATCCTCATCATCGGCGCCATTATTACCCCGCCGGACATCACCAGTCAATTGCTGGTGTCCTTGCCATTGATGGCGTTGTATGAAGCCAGCATCGTCCTTGCCGCCCGCACCCGGCGCAGCATGGCGCGTGCTGAAGCCAAACAAGCCGCCCGATGAGCACCTGCCGGATTCGCCTTCGCCCGCTCGTCATCGCCCTTTCCACCTTGGCGTTCGGCCTGTCCGTTTCCGCCCAGACCACCCGCATTACCGGCAAGGTTACCGATGCCGTAACCGGCGAAACGTTGCCCTTCGTGAACATCGCCTTCATCGACAGCCGCATTGCCACCAACTCCGACCTCGACGGCAACTATGTGCTGGACACGTATTATCCAACGGACAGCATCCGCGCGGGCGGTGTGGGCTACACAACCTTTTCCGCGAAAGTGAAGAAGGACGTTCCACAGGTCATTGACATCAAGCTACAGCCGAGCACCGGCCAGTTGGAAGACGTTGTGGTGACCTATTCGGGCAACCCGGCCTTCCCCATCCTGCGCAGGCTGGTGGCCAACAAGCCGACCAATAACCGCGAAAAGCTCGCGGCATACCAATACGAGGCTTACAACAAGATCGAGTTCGACCTCAACAACATCACCGAGGATTTCAAGAAGAAAAAAATCTTCAAGGACTTCGCATTCATCTTCGACCATGTGGACACGGCGGACGGAAAGCCTTTCCTGCCCATCTTCATGACCGAAACGCTGAGCGACCTCTATTACCGCCAACATCCGCAAGCCCGCCGGGAGGTCATCCACGGGCAAAAAGTGAGCGGGGTGGAAAATGCCAGCATTTCCCAGTTCATGGGCGACATGTACCAGAACGTGAACATCTACGAAAATTACCTGGTGATCTTCGGCAAGAACTTCATCAGCCCCATCGCCGATGGAGGAAAAGGCTTTTACGATTATCACTTGGTGGACAGCAATTGGGTGGGCCGCAACTGGTGCTACAAGATCGAATTCAGCCCCAAGCGGGTGCAGGAATTGGCGTTCACCGGCAACATGTGGATCTGCGACACCACCTATGCCGTGCGCACCATCGAAGCAACCATCGCACCGGGCGCCAACCTGAATTTTGTCCAGGGTTTCCAAGTGAAACAGGAGTACAACGAAGTGGCCCCCGAAGTGTGGATGCTCACCAAGGATGAACTGGTGGTGGACCTCAACGTGGTGCGCGATACCGGCAAGCCGAACAAGAACCCCGTGCAGGGTTTTTACGGCAGAAGAACGGCCAGCTACCGCGATTTCGTGATCAACAAACCGCAAGCCGACGCTTTTTATGATGGCGCTGATGAAGTGGTGCTGAACATCGATCCTTTGAGCTCCAGCTCCGACTATTGGGACCAGCACCGGCACGAGAACCTCACGGCCAAGGAACTGGCGATCTACCAGATGGTGGACACCATGAAGACCATCCCGAAATTCCGGACTTATGTAGACATTGTGACTACCGTGGTAACCGGCTATTACACCAAAGGGAAGGTGGACCTTGGTCCGTACTTCAGTGTGTACAGCTTCAATCCCATCGAAGGCAACCGCTTCCGCTTGGGTGGCCGCACCAGCAGCGCATTCAGCACCCGCACTGAATATAACGGCTATGCCGCATACGGTACCCGCGACCAGCGCTTCAAATTCGGGTTCGGTGGGAAAACCTTCGTGAGCAAAACTTCCCGGCAGATCGTGGAGGTCAATTACAAACAGGATGTGGAACAGTTGGGCCAAAGCGTGAATGCGTTCCAGGGCGACAACATCCTAAGCAGCGTATTCCGGCGAACGCCGAACACCAAGCTCACGTTGGTGGAAGAAACGAAGGCCAGCTACCAGCGCGAATGGTTCACAGGATTGGAGAACACGCTGCAAGTACGCTACCGTACGCTCTATCCGCTGGGTGACCTGGAGTACATCAAACCGTCTTCAACAGGAGAACTGTCATCTGTGCTGAATGCCATCCACACAGCAGAGATCGGCCTGAACACGCGCTTTGCCTACAAGGAAAAATACGTGAGCGGCGACTTTACGCGGGTCAGTTTGGGAACGTCCTATCCCACGGTGGAACTGCACTTGGCAATGGGCCTGCCCAGCTTGGCGAAGAGCGAATACGGTTACCAGAAAGTGGTGGCCCACGTGTATCAGCGCTTGCAGCTCGGGGCCTTGGGCTGGATGCGGATCAACGCCGAGGCCGGCCAAGTGTGGGGGGCACTACCGTATCCGTTGCTCATCCTGCACAGCGGAAACGAGACCTTTTATTACGACGACCTCGCATTCAACACCATGAACTACTTCGAGTTCATCAGCGACCGGTATGCCGAACTGTTCGTGGAACACCATTTCGAGGGGCTCTTCTTCAACCGGATCCCCTTAATGCGCCGCCTAAAGTGGCGCGAAGTGGTGAGCGCAAAAGCCGTGGCCGGAAGCTTGGACAAGACCAAGGCCGAGCAGGAATTGCTCTTCCTGCCCGGCATGTACACGTTGGACAATGGCCCCTTCGTGGAAGTGGGCGCGGGCGTGGAGAACATCCTCAAGGTGCTCAGCATCCGCGGCGTGTGGCGGTTGCGCTACAACGATCACCCCGGTACAAGCCCGTTCGCATTACGTTTGAACCTCTTCATCAATTTCTGATGATCCTGCGAGCGGACAACATCGTGAAACGTTACAAAGGCCGCACCGTGGTTGGCGGCGTTAGCGTGCAGGTGGAGCAAGGCGAGATCGTAGGCTTACTTGGGCCTAACGGCGCGGGAAAGACCACGAGCTTTTACATGATCGTCGGTCTTGTGAAGCCCAACGAAGGCCGCGTGTTTCTTGAAGGTGACGACATTACCGACCTGCCCATGTACAAGCGCGCGCAGAAAGGCATCGGTTACCTGCCGCAGGAGGCCAGTGTGTTCCGCAAACTTTCCGTGGAGGACAACATAAAGGCGATCTTGGAAATGACCAAATTGACCAAGGCCGAACAGCAGCAAAAGCTGGAACGTTTGCTGGACGAATTCAGCCTTGGGCATGTGCGCAAGAACATGGGCGACGTGCTAAGCGGCGGCGAGCGCAGGCGCACGGAGATCGCGCGCGCGCTGGCAACGGAGCCGAAGTTCATCCTGCTGGACGAACCCTTCGCAGGCGTGGACCCCATTGCCGTGGAGGACATACAAGGCATTGTATCGCAATTGAAGCAGCGCAACATCGGCGTGCTCATTACCGACCACAACGTGCAGGAAACGCTCAGCATAACGGACCGTGCCTATTTGCTTTTCGAAGGCAAGATCCTGAAGCAGGGAACAGCCGAGGAACTCGCAGCGGATGAGCAGGTGCGCAAAGTTTACCTCGGACAGAATTTTGTGCTGCGCAGAGCGGCCAGTCGTGAGTCGTGAGTCTGTCCGAGTTGGACTCAAGGCTCAAGACTAAAAGACTCACGATCATCCATTCGAAATGTCCCCGCTCGCTCTTACCCTTCTCGAATGGATCGCCGTGGTGCTCAACATTGGCTTCACGCTGTGCATCGCCTACGAGAAGCGAATAGGTTGGGCCTTTGGCTTTGTAGCGGGCATCATCGGCGTGGGGCTGTACGCGTTGGCGCACACTTGGGCCATGGCCACGCTGAACGTGTACTACGTGGTAATGGCAATCTACGGCTGGTGGAGCTGGGGCCGTAGTAGCGAGGATGGACGGATCCGCACGCAACGCACGCTATTCCACGTGCTTGCCATTCCGGCCGGGCTGTTGCTCACTTATGCAGTCTCCGTCTTCCTGGTCCAATACCTTAACGGCAGCTTCCCGCAGCTCGATGCGTTCGTCACCGTTTTTAGCTTCATCGCCACGTGGATGATGGCTCGTAAACTGATCGCCAACTGGGTCTATTTTATCGTGGTGGACAGCGTGGCGATCTACCTCAATTGGCGCATCGGCTACATTGGCTATACGCTGCTGAACGCGATCTACCTCGTGCTTTCCGTGGTAGGTTTGGTGAAGTGGGGAAAGCAGTTAGTGAAACAACGGACAGAAGTGGTCAGCGCTTGATGAAGGGCTGTGCGCTTTCCCCGGCGGTTCCGATCAAGCGAAGTGTATAGGCCCCCGGCGCAAGTGCTGTCACATCGAGTGTCATTTCGCGTTGTTCGAGCGCCTGCGAAAGCACCTTGCGTCCTTGCGCGTCCGTCACTTCCAAGCGGCCCTTAAGTGGGACTTGATCGCCCAACGACAAGGTCAGCCGGTCCGTAGCAGGGTTCGGGAAAAGCGTGAAAGTTGCAACGGCCGCCGGCGTGCGGATCGACGTTGAAATTTGTGTTTCCGCGATGTATGGCACCGTGTCCGTGCCGGTATTGGTGGTGAACTCGCCACCGGCGAAAAGCCCCGGAACGTCCATCAGTGGATTTGCAGCGATGGCATTCACCGGTGCGTTGAAATCAGCCAAAGGCTCGAACTGGTCCGCTGCGCCTGCGAAACGTGCAAGGTGTTTGCCTTGTATCAGGTTGAGGCCCGACAACTCGAAAGCGCCGCCCATGAAAAGGTGCTCACCGTCCCATGCCAATGCATTGACCTGCGTGGCGCCGAGCTGTTGTATGACATAGCTTGTGAGGTTTGGCATCAATGGCTCCCATGTTCCGGCCCCCGGTGCCATTCGCGCCAGACCGAACAAGGGAACAACGTTCGCGAACATCGAGCCGCCAGCATACAAGGTGTCGTTCACATCCACCAAGGCATGAACGGCCCCATCCAGCCCATCGCCTAGTTGTGCCCAACCGTTGGAGTTAAGGATCGCGATATGGTTTGCGCCCAGCACCGGATCACCGATCTCAATGCCCGTGAATTCGCCTCCCGCCACCAATTTGCCGTTGTGCGTGCCGAGGCAAAGCACCGGCCCGGTAAACGTGCCAAAAACAAATTGCCATTCCGTGCCATTGAGGTAGGCCACATGGTCGTCAGGTCCCGCAAAACCTTGGACTTCACCTGCGGCGAAAAGCGTGTCGCCCTTTACGTGCAATGCAGCCATATAGGGGTATTTCCCTTGGAACACGGCCGTGTAATTCCATTGTGTGCCGTTCCATGTCGCCAAGTCGTTGTTGGCGTTGAAGCCGGACCCGCCCAAGTAAATGTTGCCGTTGAAAACTTCACCGCAGGTAATGGCACCGTTCACGCCGCTGCCCAAAGCCATATATGTGGAACCGTTCCATACCGCGACGTTGTGTGCCGCCACGCCGCCCGCTTCGGTGAATGCGCCGGCAACGAGCAACGTCCCATCGGGCAGTCCCAGCAGCACTTTCACGGAGCCGTTGGTGCCGCCGCCGGGCGCATCCCATTGCGTGCTGGGCGGATATCCCGGTTGGATCCACGCCAGCTCATCTTCCGTAAAGCCTTCTTCCGTTGCCCAGTGCGCCACATCCGCACGCTTCATGTCATGCACGTAGGCGAGGTTCATTTCCTTGCTGATGCTTTCCGCAAGCTCGCTGTGGCCGCTCTCGATCATCAGTTGGCCCACGGCGCAGGCGGTGCCGTTCGGGTCGATAAAGACCGGGTTCCGGAAAGGCAAAACATGGTTCTGCGGAAAGCGTCCACGCTCGGCGTAGTTGTCCAGATCGTTCAGAAGTTCAGCGCGTTTTGTGGCTGCTTCGGCGGAAAGACCTTCCGCGACGTGCGTGCGCAAGTAGCCCGCTACTAAATGCAAATGCTGCGCGATACGGTCGGCTTCACCGGTGAAATGAACTGTGCGTGCGTCGCTTACCAAGGAAGCATCCATGTTCTTCCATTGCGCGTTCACCTCCAGCATGTGGCGGTAGAGGGGCGCATTGGTCTGCGGCGCCAGTTGCGCATTTGCGGTAATCGTCAAGACGAGCGACAGGGGGAGGGTAAGTGTGCTTTTCATCGAAGAGGTGCTATCGTTTCAAATAGAAGACGAGTGCTATGTTTCATTCGCTGCCTGCCTGCGAAGTTACTTTGCCCCATGCGCAAAGTGGTGGTGACCGGAGCCGAATGCAGTGGCAAGTCCACTTTGAGCGAGGACTTGGCGGAGCACTACGGCGTGCTTTGGGTGCCCGAAATGGCGCGGCAATACTTGGATGGACTGGAGCGGTCGTACGATGAAAGCGATCTCTTGAAAATTGCGGAGCTTCAGTTACGGACTGAAGACGAACGTGCAGCGGAAAGCCCGGCTGGCGCACAGTTGCTGGTCTGCGATACCGACCTCATCACCATCCGCATCTGGGGCGAGGAAAAGTATAGGCGAATTGATCCATGGGTCGTTCAACAGACCAAGAGCCGCCCGTACGACTTGTGGATTTTATGTCGTCCCGACATTCCGTGGGTGTACGATCCGCAACGCGAAAACCCGCACGACCGGGACCGCTTATTTGTGGTGTATGAGAAGATGTTGAAGAAATTGAAGAAGCCCTACGTGATCATTGAAGGCGGAAGGGAGGAGCGGCTGCGGCATGCAGTTGCGGCAATTGATCGGCTGGTGCCGATCGAATAACCGGCTCCCGGCTGGGGCCGGGCGCCAACTCAAGGTGTGGACCGCGGCTTCGCCCGGTCCATCGTTGTCCATTTACGCCCTGCTGCACACTACCTTTGCCGCGTCGAAACACTGGGGTGCCCCACAAAGGCTGAGATCATACCCATAGAACCTGCGCAGGTAATGCTGCGAAGGGACCGCTCCGAACCACTGGAGCACCTCCGTGCCAGACGTAACCCCACGGAGGATAATGAAGCGATTTCTATCGGCCTACCTTGCATTTATGCTGGCGAACTTGGCATTCACCCAAGTAAAATTGAACGGAAACGTGTACGATGCCGATGGCGCACCCGTGCCATTTGCCAGCGTGCAGTTGGGGGATCTTGGAATGCTTGCCCATACCAATGTCCAAGGCGCATTCAAGGCCAGCGGGTTATTTGAGGGCGATCTGCGGTTACGCATTTCGAGTGTCGGTTTTCTTCCGAAGGATACTGTGATCGCGTTGCAGGCCGGAGAGAATTCCGTTCTTCTTCAATTGCACCGCAGCAACGTTCAACTATCCGCCGCCGAGGTTACCGCATTGCGTGCCGGCGACCGTGCGCCCTTCGCCAAAAGCATCTTGAGCGCCGATGATATTGCAAAGGCGAACACCGGCGTGGACCTGCCATACCTGCTGGATATGCAGCCCAGCGTGGTCGTGGGCAGCGATGGCGGCACCGGCATCGGCTACACGAACATGCGGATCCGCGGAAGCGATGCAACGCGCACCAACATCACGCTGAACGGCGTGCCTTTCAACGATGCGGAGAGCCAAGGTGCATTCCTGGTGAACCTGCCAGATCTTGCCACCAGTGCTGAGGATATTGAGATACAGCGCGGCGTGGGCACCAGCACCAACGGTCCGGGCGCATTCGGTGCCAGCGTGAATTTGCGCACCACATCCGTAAAGCGTGAAGCGTGGGGCCTGATCGATGCCGGTGCAGGTTCGTACAACACGCAGCGGTATTCCGTTAGCGCGGGTACAGGGCTCATCAACGACAAGTTCAGCCTCGATATGCGCTTGTCCTCCATCACCAGCGACGGTTACATCGACCGCGCCAGCGCTGACCTGAAAAGCTATTTCCTGCAAGGTGCATGGGTGGGGAAGACGCGTTCGTTGCGCTTCATCACGTTCCGGGGCGTGGAAGAAACCTACCAAGCTTGGGACGGCGTTCCACGCGAGGTGATCGACACCAACAGGACCTACAACGGCTTCACCTACGACAACCAAGTGGACCACTACGATCAAACGCACTACCAACTGCTGTTCGACCAAACTCTTGGAGCGAACACCACCCTGAACCTTACGCTGTTCCGAGTAAACGGCGCAGGCTATTACGAGCAGTTCAGGCCCGATGACGACCTCGCTACTTACGGCATCACAACGGCGGTGATCAACGGCGACAGCATCAACACTACGGACCTCATACGGCGGCGCTGGTTGGCCAATACGCTCACCGGTGCGAACGCCAGCGCGGAAGTGAAACTGGGCACGCACAAACTGGTGCTGGGCGGGAGCTACAGCGATTACCGTGGTGAACACTACGGCGAAGTGATCTGGGCACGCTATGCGGGAAACACGGACATCCGCAATCGCTACTATGATGACAACGCGAAGAAATCCGACGCCAACGGCTTCGCGAAGTTGACATACGCGCTGCATACAAAGATCGACCTCTACGGCGATTTACAACTGCGAAATGTTGGTTACAGTTTCCTCGGCTTCAACAACGCCCTCGACAATGTGACGCAGCAGTTGGACTACACGTTCTTCAACCCGAAAGCCGGGTTGCTCTGGCGCGCCGGAGAAGGAGGGAAGGCATACGCTTCGTTCGCTGTGGCCAACCGCGAGCCGAACCGGGACGACCTCGAGGAAACCACGCCAAGCAGCCGTCCACGTCCGGAGCGCCTCATCGATTACGAGTTGGGCTACGAACGCCGCGCCGGTCGTTGGAATGCGGGCATCAACGCCTACTACATGGACTACACCGATCAGCTGGTGCTCACCGGAGAATTGAACGACGTAGGCGCTGCCTTGCGCACCAATGTGCCGCAGAGTTACCGGACAGGAGTGGAGCTGATGTTCGCCTTACAGATCGCGAAGCCGCTAACATGGAAGGCCAACGCCACCTTCAGCATGAACAAGGTGCACAACTTCACCGAATACGTGGACGACTGGGACAACGGTGGCCAAATTGCAATGACGTATTCGTCCAGTGACCTAGCCTTTTCACCCAACGCCATCGCGGCAAGCGAATTAAGTCTGCGCGTTTGGGACAAGCCGAAGAAAGGCCGTGCCGACATCACGTTCGTCACCAAGTATGTGGGCCAACAATTCTTGGACAACAGCGCCAGCAACGACCGCGTGCTTGATGCTTACATCGTGAATGACCTGCGCGCCAACGTTTCCTTGTTCCACTGGAAGGGCACCAAGAGCGTGGACTTCAACCTCACAGTGCGCAACATTTTCAGCGAGCTGTACGAGAGCAACGGCTGGGTCTACAGCTACATCAGCGACGACCGCAGACAGGAGCAGGTAGGGCTTTTTCCGCAGGCTCCGATCAACGTGCTGGGCGGGGTTAGTGTGCGGTTTTGAAGGTTAAGCGGGCTGGACATTTCCTATCTTTGAACTCAAAGACTAAAGGATGAGTACCGATGCCATGAAGCTTGAGTTGATCCAATGGCTCTCCCAGTTGGATGACAAGGGTCTGCTCAATTCGTTATTCCAGTTAAAGAAGACCAACGAGACTGCTGACTGGTATGATGAACTCACAGATGAGCAGCGTGCGGCAATTGCAGAAGGAGATGCGGACCTGAAAGCCGGTCGCGTCACGAGTTCTGAGGACCTCTGGAAGAAGTATGGCCGCGCTACTAAGGGTTGAATGGACCGCGCGATCTGAGCGTGATCTGGCTGGCATTCACGAATTTATTCTACTAAGGTGGACCGTGAGAGAAGCTGACGCTTTTCTCGGGCAGGTTATCGATTTCGAACGACGCATAGCGAAATGGCCAAAAGGCTTTCGACGCTCGGAACGGAACAAGCAACATCGTTTGGGGCTGGTCCATCGGAATACAATGGCAGTATATCGCGTGTTCCGTGATCGGATTGTCATCATAACGCTCTTCGATACGCGATCCAATTCACCGCATTGACCTTCGCCGGTGCTGCCCTAACTCGCGTCGTGGAGGCGTTTCAAGTATTGTCAAATTGACCGATGGGAAGAAGATGCACATTTTTTGCTCTCCACCCTTTACATGATCCCCTTCTCCATTCTCGACCTCGCTCCGATCGCCCAAGGCGGCACGGCTTCGGACGCATTCCGCAACTCCGTTGAACTGGCGCAAGAGGCGGAGCGATTGGGTTTCCAGCGCATTTGGCTTGCGGAGCACCACGGCATGGCGGGCATCGCCAGTGCGGCCACCGCCGTGGTGATCGGCCATGTGGCGGGTGCCACCAAGACCATCCGTGTGGGCGCGGGTGGCGTTATGCTCCCCAACCATGCGCCGCTGATCATCGCCGAACAGTTCGGCACATTGAACGCGATGTATCCGGGACGGATCGATCTCGGCTTGGGGCGCGCGCCGGGAACCGACCAGCTTACCGCACGGGCCTTGCGTCGCGACATGAACGCCAGTGCGGACCAATTCCCGCAGGACGTCCAGGAACTGCAGTTCTATTTCCAGCCCGCGGAACCGGGGCAAAAGATCAAAGCCATTCCCGGGGAAGGACAAGAGGTGCCGATCTGGCTGCTCGGATCGAGCCTCTACAGCGCGCAGTTGGCAGCGATGCTCGGACTGCCGTTCGCATTTGCCTCGCATTTCGCGCCCGACATGATGGAGCAAGCTTTAGCGCTCTACCGCGAACGATTCACGCCAAGTGTGCAATTGAAAAAGCCGTATGCGATGCTCACCGTGAACATCTTCGCCGCCGAAACAGATGCCGAGTCCAAACGCCTGTTCACCACCATGCAAGTCGCATTCATAAACATGCTGCGCGACCAACGCGGAAAAGTGCAACCACCCATCGACAACATCGACGATTTCTGGAGCCCACAGGAAAAAGTATGGGTCACCGAAAAGCTCTCGCGCTCATTCGTGGGTTCAAAAGAAACAGTGGAGCAGGGGCTGCGCAATTTCCTCGCCGAACACAAACCGGACGAACTCATGATCTCTGGTCACTTCTTCGACCCCAAAGCGCGCCTGCGTTCATTGGCCATCACAGCAGCCATCCGTGATCGTTTGAATTGACACACCGGGTCTATCCGTGTTCATCCGTAGTTGAACTCCGAAGCCAACACCTGCAGCGCTTCGCATTATCAGCGTCAATCAGCGTTCATCAGCGGTTCACCTTTGAAACCATCAACTGCGGAAATACGCGTTCTCAGCGCCTCCGCGCCTCCGCGTCCAATTCCCGAGGTCTTTAACCATGCACCGCCTCGCTCATAGCGAAGATGTGGTCAGGGTCCTGCTCAAAAGCCGTCCCGACCACTAGCACATCCGCTCCGGCATCGCACAAGACCTGCGCGGTTTTCACGTCCCGGATTCCGCCTCCGATGATGATAGGCACGGCCACACTTTTGCGCACCGCTGCGATCATCTCCGGAGAAACCGTGCGCAACGCGCCACTACCAGTGTCCATATAGATGGTCCGAAGCCCCAGCAATTCACCGGCAATGGCCGTAGCCGCAGCGATTCCCGGCTTGTCGTGTGGGATCGGCACTGTCTGGCTCACGTAGCTCACTGTAGTTGGTTTGCCTCCGTCAACCAACATGTAACCCGTCGGAATGGCCTCGATCCCCATGGCGCGTATGGTGGGCGCAGCCGTGACGTGGTGGCCGATCAACAGCTCGGGATTCCGGCCGCTGATGAGGCTGAGAAAAAGCACCGCATCAGCATGCTTACTAAGCTGCGCCGGGCTGCCGGGGAAAAGCACCACGGGACGGTCGCTCCATTGCTTTACCAATTCCACGCAGCGGTCGAAGGCCGCCGAGGTGAGCAGACTTCCACCCACGAAGATCATGTCTGCTTTTGCCATGCAGGCGTTCTGCACAGTGCGTTCCAATTGGGCTTCGTCAGCACCGAAGTCGGGGTCGATCAGCACGGCAAGCATCTTTCGCCCGCCAGCCTTCGCCGCTCCGATCAAGTCGATCACAATGCCCATGCCGCGAACTTAGTGCGAAAGATCACGCTAGGATTAACCGCAACAACGCAATGGCGCAACGGGCCATGCCTGCGGCAGTTAAAAACGCCACGAAATGCAGTTGGAACCGCTAAGAACACCAAGAACGCAAAGGGTTTGGGAGAACATGAAGTCAATTGGGCCGGGTGGTCGAGGCAACGTCAGGCCTATTCACCAATCACCACCCACCAATCACCAACTTTTAATCTTCTCATCGCATTTTCTACCTTTGCACTCCTTTTGAAAACACGGAACATGCCACAGACAGCAGAACAACTCAAGTACAAAGTGAAAGACATCGCCCTCGCAGATTGGGGACGCAAGGAGATTGAACTCGCCGAGGCCGAGATGCCCGGACTGATGGCTCTCCGCACCCAATACAAGGGCAAGAATCCGCTGAAAGGCGCGCGCATCGCGGGTTGCCTGCACATGACCATCCAGACCGCCGTGTTGATCGAGACCCTGGTGGACCTCGGCGCACAAGTGAGCTGGAGCAGCTGCAACATCTTCAGCACGCAGGACCACGCCGCCGCGGCAATTGCCAAGGCCGGTATCCCCGTGTTCGCATGGAAAGGACTCAGTGAAAAAGATTTCGATTGGTGCATTGAGCAGACCATCTTTGCCTTTGAAGGCGGCGAGCCGTTGAACATGATCCTTGACGATGGCGGTGACCTCACCAACATGGTCTTCGACAAGTTCCCCGAGCTCACCAAGAACATCAAAGGCCTCAGCGAAGAGACCACCACCGGAGTTCATCGCCTGAAGGAGCGCCAGAAGAACGGCACCCTCGTGATGCCCGCCATCAACGTGAACGACAGCGTTACCAAGAGCAAATTCGACAACAAGTACGGCTGCAAGGAGAGCGCCGTGGACGCCATCCGTCGCGCAACCGACGTAATGATGGCCGGCAAAGTGGCCGTCGTAGCAGGTTACGGCGACGTGGGCAAAGGCACCGCCGCTTCATTGAAAGGTGCAGGAGCACGCGTGATCGTTACCGAGATCGACCCGATCTGCGCACTGCAGGCCGCCATGGACGGCTTCGAAGTGAAGAGAATGGCCGACGCTGCACCGCGCGCCGACATCATCATCACGACCACGGGCAACCGCGACATCATTCGCGGCGAGCACTTCGAGGCGGTGAAAGACAAGACCATCATTTGCAACATTGGCCACTTCGACAACGAGATTGACATGGCCTGGCTGAACAAGAACCACGGCAAGAGCAAGGTGGAGATCAAGCCACAGGTGGACAAGTACACCATCAACGGCAAAGACATCCTGATACTCGCGGAAGGCCGCTTAGTGAACCTCGGTTGCGCCACCGGCCACCCCAGCTTCGTAATGAGCAATAGCTTCACCAACCAAACGCTCGCTCAGCTCGAACTGTGGAACAACAACGGCAAGTACGAGAACAAAGTCTACGTGTTGCCCAAGCACCTCGATGAGATGGTGGCCAAGCTGCACTTAGCCAAGATCGGCGTTGAGCTGGAGGAGCTTACCGACGTGCAAGCCAAATACATCGACGTACCGAAAAACGGACCTTACAAGACGGACGAGTACCGTTACTGAGTTAGTTGTTAGTTGTTAGTTGTCAGGAGTGCGGCCCAGCGTTTTAAGCGCTGCGGCCGCACTTCCTCTTTAGACGAGCTGCCAATCGAGGGCACATTGGCCGCCCCGCAAACCGTCATAAACAAGCGAGCTATTGCGCATTCGCAGAACGCATCACCCCTTCTCCATCGGAGAAGGGGCCGGGGGGTGAGGGCATATTGAGGCCGTCCAGCAAGCAGCACTGCGCAACCAAGTACCACCAAAAAAGCAGAACGCGCCCTCCTTCTCCCTCGGAGAAAGGGGAAGGGGGATGAGGTCGGGGAAAGGGGGGCATTCATGCCGCCAACCACCAACCTACAAACACCTAGTTGAAAATATGCAGCGTGGTCCCGTTGAACGTGGTGTGGTACAATTTCAATCCCAGCGCAGCAGGACCCTCCGTAACGCTGCCGTCCAACATTAGGAATGCACTGCCGCAACAAATGGTATCGCGCGCGATCACTTGGCTGTCGTCCACATAAACCTTGCACAGGTTTTCCGGTTGGTACGTGCAATGCCGGTCCATCGCAGTGAATTGGTCCGGGCCGTTGCGGTAGACGATGATGCCTTGAGAACCCCCTGTGATGTAGACCCAGCCGCCGGTCGCCGTCAAATCCACATATTCCGGCA
>Ga0209480_10000337_pt1 | contig 40353 bp, 29 predicted proteins | sample JI61114C2DNA_FD_187501 | JGI IMG/M metagenome (GOLD analysis project Ga0209480, IMG submission 187501) | Wastewater effluent complex algal communities from Wisconsin, to seasonally profile nutrient transformation and Carbon sequestration -... | ecosystem: Engineered > WWTP > Effluent > Algae... | reverse complement strand
TACTGTCAATGCTTTCGCTCTGCCTGGTGGGCAGATATTTATTACAGAAGGTTTGTTATCCAGACTAAAAACGGAGGATCAGTTAGCGGGCGTGTTAGGTCATGAGGTTGGACATGTAGTAGCTAGACATAGTGGAGAGAAAATGGCTAAGGACCAATTGTATCAAGGTTTGTTGAATAGCGCAGCCATCGGTACAGGCGGAGATATGAGTGTGACTCAGATAGGGCAAGTAGTAGCAGCTAATGTTTCAATGAGCTTTGGGAGAGATCAGGAGCTACAATCCGACGATCTTGGAGTTAGATTTATGATGGAATCCGGTTATGACCCTGAAGCTTTAATGGAAGTAATGCAAATACTCAAGGATGCATCAGGAGGTAGAGATGTACCAGAATTTCAAAGTACACACCCAAGTCCTGAAAACAGGAAGGAAAAGATACGAGCTGCCATTGATAAATATAAGGTAGCTTTGGGCAAATAGTCTTAAGACAACATCATGATTTACAGTTTCAAAGGTTTTATACCTGTCATCCATCCCTCTTCATTTGTTCATCCAATGGCTACTGTGACAGGAAATGTCATCATAGGAAAGCATGTCTATATTGGTCCCGGAGCTGCATTGCGCGGTGACTGGGGTGCTGTAGTGATCGATGACGGATGTAATGTCCAGGAAAATTGCACGCTACATATGTTTCCAGGTAAAACGATCCATTTGATGCAGAATTCACACATAGGACATGGTGCTATAATCCATGGAGCTTCGATTGGTAGAGATTGCATGGTGGGTATGAATGCAGTAATCATGGATAATGTGCATTTAGGAGATGGAAGTATCGTAGGTGCACTGACTTTTGTTCCTGAAGGAATGGAAGTACCGCCAAGGTCAATATTGGTAGGTAATCCTGCCCGAATAGTCAAGGAAGTTTCAGATGAAATGCTGGCTTGGAAGAAGAAAGGTACACGCCTCTACCAAACTTTGCCAAATGACATGAAAAATCATTGGCAAGAAGTCGAGCCTTTGGCAGAAATACCTGTTGAAAGACCAGATCAAGCCTTGTTATTTGAAAATTGGAATGAGATCAAGAACAATGATTAATCGTCCTTAATATTCCCTTAAACTTAGTTCTGGGGTTAATTTTACCTGAAATTAGAATTTCAGGTTGAAGTTATAGTAATATAGATATACAAAAAGTGCCATTACACCAAAAAGGAATAAAAAGAAGTAAAGAAAACAATAACCTTTTTTTCCGGCATTTTCAACATTTGTCATAGTAGGAGCGTCCTTTTATTAAACTTTCACAAAAGAAATCATTTTATCAGATAAAGCCAAATAAATTGAGGGAAATTTGTGCGAAGCTTTCAGTAAATTGTTGATGGATGTTGTTACTCATCTTTTAATTTGCATCACAATTCAAAAATCACCAAAAATTAATTTTCATTTTTCATTTTTCTTCTTTCATTATATAGTACTCCACCGATAGGTCCGATGTTCGATCCTCAGCAAATCAAGCACTCTGTCTACAACCGTCATAGCCAATTCATCTATCGATTTTGGTTGCGAATAAAAAGAAGGCGTTGCTGGGCAAATGATACCTCCTGCCTCTGTAATAGAAGTCATATTGCGCAATTGAATTAGGTTGTAAGGTGCTTCACGTGGCACAAGGATTAACGTCCTGCGTTCCTTCAGCATCACATCTGCTGCTCTGGTGATGAGATCATCAGAAATACCATTTGCAATACGACCTATTTGACCCATTGATGATGGAATGAGTACCATGGCGTCATATCCGGCGGAACCGGAGGCGAAAGGGGCGAAAAAATCATTATTGGCGTAGATCTTGTAAGGAATGGCTGATTCTTCAAACGTGGACATTTCCAGTTTCCAGTTGATCTTGGCATTTTCGGTCATGATAAGATCAATGTGCAGGTCATGAAGATTCAATACTGCTAACTTTTCTACAAGTAACTTGGCGTAGATCGATCCGCTGGCGCCACCAATGGCAATTACAATTTTTCTGTTCATACAGATACTAAATAACTATTTCGGTTAAAAAGTTGAAAATTTAACAGCACTTGATGTAATAATATTGCTCATTTATCTGCTTGTATATTTGATTTTGACTAGACAAGGCTAAAAGATGTAATGATTAAAAGTTAAAATGGTAAATAATGAATTGATTCTTAAAAACCTTATTGAAATAGGTTTATTCCAACTTGATTATTTGACACGCCTCGTTCAGGCTAGCTAATGCTCCTTCTGACTTTTCGTTCATGGTGAAAAACCCCAAGGTCTCACTTCCAATAAAAAAACAGGCTTCGATTTCAAACATTTTATTATCGCCTTCACCTACCTCTTTGATTTTGTAATATGCAATTACATTTTCCAATTTTTCGCATAAATCAAGTTTTTTATAAGTAGCTTCATTTGCAGGATCCTTGAAGTATTTCAGGAAACTTTCATTTTTTTCTCCTTTTAGGATTTCAAAACCTATGATGCCATTGAAGGGACTATCTTCAGCTCTCGAATATATCAGCTCAGTTGCTTCAGAACCCGGCGACTTTGTGTACCCGTTTCTTTCAAGATAGTCAAGGTCGAGATAGTCATTAGGATTAATATTTTTTGATATTTTGGTCTTTAAGTTTGGAGTATTGTATATCTGTGCATTGCTCCATTTTGTTGCAAAGTTTAATATTAAAAAACAACAAAGTAATTTCATCTTTTTTTTATTTGGTTATTTTTAATTTAATTTAAGAAGGCTAAATTAATTGAAGTCAGATTATTTCCATTTTATTTTTTTTAAGGCAACGAATTTCCATTAATTAGAATAATAATATTAACTCAAGTTTCGGCAGTTAAGAAACAAAGGTAGATGGCTGATGTAAGATGTTAGATGCTTGCCCGACTAGCCAAAGTGACGGCGGGGAGTGTAGTCAACTGATTAATATTTTTTCTTTAATAGGTTTAATAGAAGAAATATCCATGTGATTGATGGAAATCCATCTAAAATCTACCCCGCCTTGTTCGGCGGACAAGCTTCTACCATCTAACATTTTATAAAGATTCTAATTTTTCTTTTAATTAAGAAAATTTGACTACCTAAACTTGAAATATTAATTATTCCTGTGACAGACTTATGTTTTTAAGGTTTTGTATGCAGCATGAGAATAAGTTCGCCCATTTTTAGAAAGTTTTATTTGATAAAAAATATCCATTAACTTTTTGACAAACAAACAGCAAACAACAAACAACAAACAACGAACTTTTTCAATTAATTAGCTCATAATCAACTTTTCAGCTTTATTTTTTTATATTTACAAAGCATTTTATTTGCTGTCCGTTTTTTTCTTATGGTAAACTTAAATTAATATATTATGAAGACACTTTTATTGCTAACTATTTCTTTTTTTACTTTTGGACTGCATGCGCAATTACTCACTACTTCCGGTAATCAATGGAATATAAAACATACGTCTTTTAATGGCTGGCAAGATACTTATGGTGTCAAGATAGGTGAGGAAGAAGAAATTAATGGAGTAACTTACAAGAAGGTGTTGGAAAACACTGGTTTCCCTGAAGAAAACTGGATTGAAACGAACGCCTTCCTTCGTGAAGATGGAGATAAGGTATATTGTAAGGCTGGTGATCAGCCGGAATATGTACTATACGATTTTGGATTAGAGGTTGGAGATATTTTCTCTACTATCTTTTGTGATATGGAAGTAATCGCTAAAGGTAATATAACATTGGTCGATGGAAGTAGTCGTAAGACATTGAAATTGAAGGCTTCCGGAGTCGATATCGTAGAAACAACCTGGATCGAAGGACTTGGAAGTGCAGAATATGGAATTATTTCCTATCCTAATATTTGTGCGACGGATTATGCCGAGGAGTTGTTGTGCTTCTATGAGGCTGATGAGATTAATTTCCCCTCTATTTCTGCTAATTGCCTCATTTTAAAAATCAAAGAAGTAGAAGAAAGGGCTGTGAAACTCTATCCAAATCCAGCTTCAGCTAGCCTTACTATTGTCAACGAAAGTGGTGTGTTTTCCTCCTATAAACTAATGGATGTTACAGCAAGAATAGTACATCAAGCAGATTTAGTTAATGGCGCAAATGTAATAATTACGGCTTCTTATGCTCCAGGTTTTTACAATCTGGTACTAACTAATAATAAGGGAGAATCGGTCAGCAAAAGAATTATCTTGCAGTAGATATTTAAAATCAAATCATATTTAATTGATTTTGAGTATTTATTATAAAAAACCTTTAAGAGACAACCTTTTAAAGGTTTTTTTTGTCTCTATAATAGAAATCATTCTTCACCATCTTATATTTTTTTAAATCGAATTCTCCCGATTTACTCTAACGCTATATTAATTCAAAAAAAATCGATGTTTTATGGATTTCAATAAAATACAATTTGGAAAATCAGACCTGATGGTTTCTCCAATTTCTTTTGGTGGCAATGTCTTTGGATGGACGCTTAACGAAAGGGAATCTTTCAGGATTCTTGATGAATTTTTCGATCATGGTTTCAACTTCATTGATACCGCTGACTCTTACTCAATTTGGGTGCCAGGCCATAAGGGTGGTGAATCCGAAACGATCATTGGTAAGTGGATGAAGATGCGCGGAAATAGAGACCAAATGGTCATCGCCACTAAGCTTGGAACAGATCTTGGTGGTGGAAAGTCTGGTTTGAGTGGTAAATATATGAAAGAAGCTGTTGAAGCTAGTCTTCAGAATCTGCAAACAGATTACATTGATTTATATCAATCACATCAGGAAGACCTTTCTACAGATGTTTCTGAGACGATAGAAGCATATAATAAGCTAATCTCTGAAGGTAAAGTCCGCTATATAGGTGCTTCTAATATTTCTGCAGAGCGTATCCAAGCTTCCAATGACTATGCAAAAGAGCATGATTTGTCAGGATATATAAGTCTTCAGCCATTATATAATTTGGTTGAAAGAGAAAAATTTGAAACTGAATATCTAACTATGGTGCAACAAGATGACTTGGCAGTAATGAGTTATTTTGCCTTAGCCAGTGGTTTTCTTACCGGAAAATATCGCTCTGAAGCTGATCTTGGTAAAAGCCCTAGAGGCGGAGGAATGGCTAAGTACTTTGAAGGAATAGGTCCTAAAGTACTCAATGCTCTGGACGATGTTTCTGCACAGAATGGCAGGCCATTAGCTCAAATCGCTCTTGCTTGGCAGTTACAAAAATCATTCATTACGACGCCAATAGCAAGTGCTACATCATCTGCACAGTTACACGATCTTATGGCCTCTGTGACGCTTACGCTGACTGAAAGCCAGATGGAGCTGTTGGATGATGCGAGTCATTTTTAAACAGTGACCAGAAGTCAGAAATCAGAAGTCAGAAATCAGAAGTCAGAAGTCAGTAGTCAGTAGGCAGTAGTCAGTAGGCAGTAGTCAGTAGTCCGTAATCAAACTTTACTTCTAAAAACAATATGCTAACTTAAAAAGTTGAAAGGCTAACTGTAAAGTGCAAAATGACGTCGGTTAGATTTCACCCTCTTTCAGAGGGGTGCAGGGGGAGTCTATGATACTTATGCGGCATTCATTTGATTTACAGTATATTAACTTTGATTTAACGGAAACTTTTAGACAAGGTTTAACACATAATTGTGTACATCTTAACTCCAATAGTTTAATTTTTATAATAAAACAAATGCATCATATATGACCTCCATTCCATTATCCATTCTTGAATTAGCCGTCGTCTCTCAGGGTGAAAATGCTGCAGATGCCATAGAACGTTCAGTGAAAATTGCGCGCCATGTGGAAAAGCTAGGTTATAAGAGAGTATGGCTCGCTGAACACCACAATATGGAACACATTGCTAGTTCGGCTACATCAGTTTTAATAGGGCACTTAGCAGGTAAAACTTCAACTATCCGGGTAGGTTCGGGTGGTATCATGTTGCCCAATCATGCACCGCTCGTCATAGCCGAACAATTCGGTACATTGGAAACTTTATATCCGGGTCGTATAGATCTTGGACTTGGCAGAGCACCTGGAACAGATCAACTTACAGCTATGGCCTTAAGAAGAAATAACATGGCTACGGCATATGACTTTCCTGAGGATATTAAAAGCCTTCAGACGTTCTTCAGTGCTTCAAATAGAAATTCTAAAGTCAGGGCTTTTCCCGGTGAAGGACTTGATATACCTATCTGGATCCTTGGTTCAAGCACAGATAGTGCTTACTTAGCCGCAAAAATGGGTTTGCCGTATGCCTTTGCAGCACATTTCGCTCCGGCTCAGTTCCGAACAGCAATTGAAATATACAGAAGTAATTTTCAACCTTCAGCTCAACTCGATAAACCTTATGTTCTTGCCTGTGTCAACATCTTTGGTGCTGAAACTGATGATGAAGCAGAATTCCTTGTCACAAGTCTATACCGAATGTTTCTTGGTATTGTAACCAATGAGCGCGTTCCACTGCAGCCACCAGGCAATCTTCCATCGACATTTTATCTTCCTGAAGTGCAGGACATGTTGCAACGAATGACCGCTTGCACTTTTACTGGCAGTGAGGATAGTTTAAGAAAGAAACTTTCTGTATTTATTGCTGAAACCGGTGTGGATGAATTGATGGCAGTAAGTTATATTTATGATATGGATAAGAGGTTGAGGAGTTATGAGATTTTGAAGGAGAGTATGATAGTATGACAGAATGAGATTATATTAGTGTTACAGTAGGGACATGGCTTGCCCTTGTCCGTAATGTATATAATAGGTATGACAGTATATTAGTATATTGATATATCAGTATGATATTATTTTAGTGCACCTGTTATATAAAATTGAAGTTCACAAATATTGAAGTTTACCAGAATTTATAAAATAGAATAAAACCTGAAGGGTGAAATTATTATAGAATATGCCGCATGGTTGAAAATAGAACCCGAAGGTGGTGACATTATGAAACTTCTATTATGGTTCACGCAAAGTAGGAAGAAGTGCGAAGGACCCCAAGGAAGATGGAATGCTTCTTTATTCAGTTCCGACTGATGTAGCAGCATTTGACGATAGTCAAATCTCTTTGTGAAACTCAAAAAGTCTACAATAGATGTGAAAGGACAGAAATTAATAGGAATGATTTGATTGAAATTTATTCAAAAACCTCTGTGAAACTCAGTGATACAGATCCTTTCCCTTTCCTCCCCCAAAAACAAAAGGGCAACTTTTTCAAGCTGCCCCTTTCAAATCGGTTTATGAGAATTACGTATTAAACGTAAATTTCCGTGTTAAATAATGTAGTTCAAGACCTTCAATAAGTTAATGTAATATTAAGAACCGCAAGAAATACAGCCATCTTCCATAGTACAAGTCATACCTTCAGAGATTCCATCTGCCAACATTTCAGGTTGGGAAGTAGTTCTGTTAGACATGTTCAAATCCATTTCTACTTCGATCTCTTCAACGACAGATGCAACGATTGGTTTATCGACGTACTTCTGCTGATGTTGATCACCAAGTGTAAACTTGATAGGGTCTACTGCTGCTTTGCTTCTTAAATAATACATACCAGTCTTCAGGCCTTTACTCCATGCATAGAAGTGCATCGATGAAAGTTTGCTGAAAGTCGGACTTTCTACAAATAAATTCAAACTTTGGCTTTGACAGATAAATGCACCACGATCAGCTGACTGATCGATGATCACTTTCTGACTTAATTCGTAAGCCGTCTTATATAGATCTTTGATGTGCTGAGGAATGTTATGGATCTGTTGAATAGATCCATTATGCATCATCAGTTGTTCTTTCATTTCATTGTTCCAAAGACCTAATCCTATCAGGTCATTCAAAAGGTGTTTATTGACTACGATGTATTGACCACTTAAAGTCCTTCTGGTATAGAAGTTACTATTGTATGGTTCGAAACATTCATTGTTGCCAAGAATCTGACTTGTACTTGCAGTTGGCATTGGAGCTAATAATAAACTGTTTCTGACACCATTTTTCTTGATCTCAGCTTTCAATCCTGCCCAATCCCAACGATCAGAAGGAATAGCTCCCCACATGTCATACTGAAGTATTCCTTTACTTACAGGGCTTCCTTCGTAACTTGAATAAGCACCATATTGCGCAGCCAATGCATTTGATTCAGTCAATGCTGCAAAATATATTGTTTCAAATATATCTTTGTTCATCGTTCTTGCCTCAGCACTATCAAACGGATATCTCATCAAAATGAATGCATCAGCCAATCCTTGCACGCCAATTCCTATAGGTCTATGACGCAAGTTGCTGTTAGCAGCTTCCGGAATAGGATAGTAGTTAATGTCTATGACCTTGTTCAGGTTACGAGTAACTACTCTTGTGATATCATATAATTTCTGGTAATCAAATGCGCCATTTTCTACAAATCTTGAAAGATTGATAGAGGCAAGATTACACACAGCTACTTCATCAGGAGAAGTATATTCCATGATTTCTGTACACAAGTTGCTGGACTTGATCGTACCAAGATTCATCTGGTTTGATTTTTTATTTGCAGCATCTTTATATAATAGGTAAGGTGTACCCGTTTCAATTTGTGATTCAAGTATGGTAAACCAAAGTTCCTGTGCTTTTATTTGCTTCCGTGCTTTTCCTTCAGCTTCATATTTATGGTACAATGCTTCGAATTCGCCACCATATACTTCATCAAGACCAGGTGCTTCGCTAGGATCAAACAACGACCACATAGCATCTGCCTTCACTCTTTCCATGAATAAGTCACAGATCCACATAGCATAGAAAAGATCTCTGGCGCGCATTTCTTCTTTACCGTGATTTTTCTTCAACTGTAAGAAGTCCTGGATGTCAGCATGCCATGGTTCAAGATAAACGGCAAAGGCACCTTTTCTCTTTCCACCCCCTTGGTCTACATAAGAAGCTGTATTGTTGAATACTCTCAACATAGGTACGATACCGTTGCTGGTTCCTCCTGTGCCTTTGATATAAGATCCTGTAGCTCTGATGTTATGGATGCTCAATCCGATACCGCCCGCAGATTGACTGATTTTAGCACATCTTGTCAATGTTTCATAAATGCCTGTGATACTATCTTCAGTCATTGAAAGCAAGAAACATGAGGATAATTGTGGTTTTGGTGTACCTGCATTGAAGAGGGTAGGAGTAGCATGAATAAACCATTTCTCCGACATTAGATTGTAAGTCTCTATCGCTGCATCCACATCTTGTTGGTGGATTCCGATTGCTGCTCTCATGAGCAAGTGCTGAGGCCGCTCTACCACTTCGCCATTTGCTCTCATTAAGTATGATTTCTCCAGTGTTTTGAAGCCGAAGTAATCGAATACAAAATCTCTGTCATAAATAATGGCAGAATCCAGTTTCTCTCTGTTGTCTCTTATAATAGCCATGATATCATCGGCGATCAAGGATGCTTTTTGGTTATTTTTTGGATCTATATAGTTATAAAGTATCTCCATCGTCGCACTGAACGACTTGTTGGTATTTTTGTGTAAGTTGGAGATAGCTATTCTTGCTGCAAGTAAAGAGTAGTCAGGGTGTGTGGCAGCCATAGTCGCTGCAGTTTCTGCTGCCAGATTATCCAGTTCGGTAGTAGATACTCCGTCATAGATACTTTTAATAACGTGTTTTGCGATTTCTACAGGTTCTACGAATTCCTGATTGATTCCGTAGCATAGTTTTTTTACACGTGCTGTGATTTTGTCAAAACTGACGGCTTCAGCGGAGCCATTTCTTTTTATAACCTTCATTGTGATGCGAAAAAAATGTTAATAAATAGTTTTCTTATTAAAATTCGGCGTCTATAGTAAAATTCTTAGACGAGCCGACTTGCTCTCCATTGGAAACTCCGCTTTTGGAGTAATCACCCACTTTTCTTTCAAAAAAGTTTGTTTTTCCTTGGAGGGAGAGCATCTCCATGAAAGGGAATGGATTCTTGGCATTGTAAACACGAGGGTTGCCAAGAGATACTAGTAATCTATCCGCTACAAACTCAATGTATTCACACATGAGATCAGCGTTCATGCCGATAAGGCCTACCGGCAAGGATTCTGTTACAAATTCTTTCTCGATCACTACTGCATCAGTAATGATCTTTTCAAGTATAGATTTGTCAAGTTTGTTGACGATGTGTTGATTGTATAACAAGCAAGCAAAGTCACAGTGCAATCCCTCATCGCGAGAGATCAATTCGTTGGAGAAGCTAAGGCCTTTCATGATCCCTCGTTTAGCCAACCAGAAAATAGAACAGAATGAGCCACTAAAGAAAATACCTTCTACAGCTGCGAATGCAATAAGTCTTTCTGCAAATGATCCATTATCTATCCATCGCAAAGCCCAGTCAGCCTTTTTCTTAACAGCCGGGATGTTGTCGATAGCGTTAAAGAGGTAATCTCTTTCTGCAGAGTCTTTAATATATGTATTGATCAACAGGGAGTAAGTTTCAGAATGGATATTCTCCATCATGATCTGGAAGCCGTAGAAAAATTTAGCTTCAGTATATTGTACTTCGCGAACGAAGTTTTCAGCAATGTTTTCATTGACTATACCATCACTTGCAGCAAAAAATGCAAGGACGTTTTTAATGAAATGGCGTTCATTGTCGGATAACTTCTCCCAATCTTGAAGGTCTTCAGTCAAATGTATTTCTTCGGCAGTCCAAAAAGTCGATTCGTGCTTTTTGTACATTTGCCAGATGTCATCATGCTGTATGGGAAAAATCACAAACCTTCCCGGGTTTTCTGTTAGTATTGGTTCCTGTTTGTTCATGGTCGGTTATAAAATAGATAATTAAGCTTTTTGGTCGGTTGGGGGCACAAAAGTAATCTGATTTCTCAGCCTTCCAAAAGTAATTATTGAAAAAAGTAATATATGTTTTTCTGTGTATACGTATTCATTGTTCTACTAAATACATATGAGATCAAAGGGCATGAAATATTTTTTACATTTCCAAAAAAAAGTGTTTTGGGACAAACAATTTTGTTATAAGGAAATATCTCTGCCTTTGATGGTGCTAAGATATTCACATTAAAGTTTTTTTCATATCAAATTTACCAACATATGTTAGTAACTTTGATAAAATGTTGATTACCACACATATAAAAATTTATTGTAATGTTAGCAATGAAATGCAGAATGTGTACAACTGTTTGTAACCTGTTTAAAAGTACGATATTTACTCACATTCAACGATTTTTAACATATATTTTTTAAAAAAATTTGTCCGTTATCCCCTGACAGGTTTTGACTTTGGGAATCCGCTTTCCAACACTATTAATATAGTCTCATTCCGATAAATGATGTTTCATAGGACAACTTTTCTTACTTTGGAGTAAAATAGAGCAATCGAATACCTCCTTTAATCATGAAATACATTTTCTTTCTGCTTTTAACATGGAATGCGTATCATCATGCACATGCCCAACAAGAGACCACTAAGATCTACCTCCTTAGACATGCAGAGAAAGACACTACAATAAAGCAAGACCCATCACTGACAAAAGAAGGCGTAGAAAGAAGTGAGCGATTATCTAATTTGCTAAAAGAAGTGCCGGTCGACAAGTTGTTTTCAACAAATGCCAGAAGGACAAAACAAACACTCTTACCGCTGAGCATATCAAAAGGGTTGGCTATTGATTTCTACGATTCTAAAGATTCGATGAGTATGGAAAAATTATATAGCCTGATAAAATATAAAACAACGGTCATCGCGGGACATAGCAATACCATACCTGACCTAGTGAATGCGCTTATTGGGCAGGAAGTATATCCTGAAATGGATGAATCGGAATTTGGAAAAATATGGGTACTGACATTCTATAAGATGCACCTTGTAGATTGCAGCGTTTTTAATTATTGATAACCAGAGATTTAGATTATATTAGCAAAATTTCAAGACTTTGTATATGAAATTATTTTTGAAATATTATATCCTCCTCTCGTGTTTGATCTCTTCCTCTTTTTGTTCAATCTCACGTATGAGTGCCCAGGTAAATGATACCATTCTATTGGACAAATACTGCAATTTGGCGGTCGATTATGGGAGTAACAACAGGGATAGCGCAATTATTTGTTCCAAAATTGCAATAGGTCTGGCAGAAAAATTGAACCAAAAATTTTACAAAGCAACCGCACTTTGCGATCTCGGATACAATTACATTTTAAATGTAGATTATAGTAATGCATTAGCGAATTTATTGATCGCTAAAAAAATGGCAGAGGATGTAAACATTGGTAAAAACATTGTTAAAACTACTTATTTAGAATACTACTTCACTCCAGGAGATCCCGAAAAAAACAGAAATCATTTACTCATTTACATCAAGAATAATATCGCGATAAGTTATGGTGGCATGGGAAATCATGATAAACAATTGTCAGAACTTAGAGAGAATCTTACTGTAGTGAACTCAATGAACAGTTTATCCCAGAAATATATAGTTACCAACAATATTGCTGTAGCATTTTTAGGCACGGATAAACTTGATTCAGCTCTTTATTATGAATTAAAAGCAAATGAATTAGAAATAAAATTAGGGGACAAATCCAATCTTGGCAAATCAAATTATTTACTTGGGGAGATTTATACAGGCATGAAAAATTACCAACTTGCTAAGAGAAATTACTTAAATGCCTTGCAAGAACAATTTAAGAGTAATAATATCAACGACCTAGCAGAAACCCAGATGAGCTTGGGCAAGCTATACAGAAATATGGACATGTTGGATTCAAGTCTTTATTATGTCAGGGAAAGTATGATCAATTTCAAATCAATGGGAATGGATGACGATGAGTTGGAAGAAGTTTTTCAGACACTTTCTCTGGTCTTCAAAGACAAAAACAACCTGGACAGTGCCTACTTTTATCTGCGGTTGGCAAAAGATGTAAGAGACTCTCTTTCTTTAAAAGAGCTAAATACTGTGACCAACTTTCATAATATGAATTTTGAAGAACAGGTCAGGACCACAGAAATGGAGACAGAAAAAATAAAAACTAAAAACAGAAATCAGATCCTATTGCTAATCCTGGGGCTGGTGTTTTTTTCCGTCATTGCTTTTATTTTATATAGAAGCAATACCAATAAAAAGAAAGCAAACGATTTACTAGCACAACAAAAACAAAAGATTGAAAAAACGCTAGATGAATTGAAGGCGACTCAAAATCAACTCATCCAATCTGAAAAAATGGCATCCCTAGGTGAACTTACTGCCGGTATAGCTCACGAGATCCAAAACCCACTCAACTTTGTCAATAATTTCAGTGAGTTAAGTAATGAGTTGATGGAAGAGATGGTAGTGGAACTAAACAATGGTGATATCACAGAAGCCATAGCAATTTCAGCAGACATTAGCCAAAATTTGGAAAAAATAAACCATCATGGCAAAAGAGCTGATGCCATTGTAAAAGGGATGTTGCAACACAGCCGCAGCAGCAGTGGTCAGAAAGAGCCAACGGATATCAATGCCTTGTGCGATGAATATCTGAGACTATCCTACCATGGCCTCAGAGCAAAGGATAAATCTTTCAATGCGACTTTAAAAACCGATTTTGACGAGCGTATTGTAAGTATCAACATTGTTCCACAAGATATTGGGAGGGTAGTCTTAAACCTCTTGACTAATGCATTTTATGCTGTTAATGAGCGCAAGGACGCATTGCATGCGTCCCAAGATGTCCATAATTATGAACCAACCGTATCCATTATCACCAAAAAGTTAGATGATAAAATTGAAATAAGCGTTAGCGACAACGGCAACGGCATGACTCAAAGCACTATAGACAAAATATTCCAGCCTTTCTTTACGACAAAACCTACCGGACAGGGCACCGGATTGGGTTTAAGTCTCAGTTATGATATAATAACCAAAGGCCATGCAGGTACTTTGGAGGTGGAATCCGAGGAAGGAGCAGGCTCAGTATTTACCATTAGAATATAATTAATAATTAGATATCTTTACAAATCAATGAAAGCAAAGTCGATAAAAGGTACTTCACACGACGATATTTATGCAGCGCTGCATAAAAGCATGGAGGATGGTTTTGCACCTACCCTCGCTATAGTATTTATTTCCATAAAAAAAGACAGAAACGTAATTGCTGAATTGTTGAGTCAAAATGACATTGATATATTTGGTGTTACTTCATCCGGAGAGTTCATTGATGGCCATCAGAGCGAAGGAGAAATCGCTATTTTATTACTCGATCTGTCGCGTGATTCATATTCTATTTTATATGAAGATATTGGTGGAAGAAGCATTGAAACTACTTCCAAACGGATAGCTGAAGATGCCTTGTCTTTATTTAGAAACCCAAAAATGATTGTTTGTAGTACGGGATGTAATATTAAAGGAGAATTTTTTGATGGTGTGACACTGGTAAATAGTATTGAGAAAGCAATCGGATCAGAAAGAGTATTTTTCGGCGGTATGGCCGGAGATGATATGACTCTAAGCGGAAGTTATGTATTTACACATCATAAAGAGACGGATCATGGAATAATTGGACTCGTTCTGGATGAGGATAAAGTCTCATTGCAAGGAATGGCCATTACAGGATGGAAACCGATGGGCATATCTAGAAAAGTCACTAAGAGTGTCGGTAATTTAGTCTATACGATAGATGACAAACCTGCAGTTGAGATGTATATGAAATATCTCGGTAAGGGTGAAAAAGCAAATGACGAGGATTTTAATTTACTACAAGAACTTTCCTTCCATTTTCCTTTTATTGTAGACAGAGATGAAGGTGAAACTGTAATAAAATCTCCGTTAAGTATTGACTATAAAGAAAACGCTTTGTTCATGGACATGGAAATGCCCGAAGGCTCAACATTTTGGTTTTCCACACCTCCCGAGTTCGATATTGTAGAAGAAATAATTGAGGAGGCTACAAAACTCAAAAATTCAACGCAAGCAGAGGCCGATGCATTACTGATATTTTCGTGCGCAGGAAGACATCCTGCATTAGGTCCGCTAGTAACTCAGGAAAATGATGGTTTGGCGGAAGTCTGGCAAGCCCCTATGGCAGGCTTTTTTACTTATGGAGAATTTGGGAGGGCCAAAAACGGAAAGCAAAATTTTCATTCTACTGCTTGCTGTTGGGTAGTGTTAAAAGAAAAGTAGAACTAATTATTAATGGTGAATTGTTAATGGTTAATGAGAAAAAATGAAGGAGAATGTAATCAAAACAAAAAGTTTTGCTTTTGCGCTTCTGGTAATTAAATTATATCAATACCTGCTGGTTGAAAAGAAAGAATATATCCTCAGCAAGCAATTGCTGAGAAGCGGAACATCTATTGGAGCAAATGTTAGAGAAGCTGATAAAAGCAGAAAGCAATCCGGATTTTATTCATAAATTAGCAATTGCACAAAAAGAAGCCAATGAAGCAGAATATTGGATTGAACTTTTATATCAATCAGAATATTTGGATAAACAACAGTACGAGTCTATTTTCCAGGATATAACAGAAATAAGGAAACTCCTAACATCTATTATAAAAACATCCAAACTAAAAAAAACATGACTATTCAAAAATTAACCATTTACAATTATCAATTAACAATTACCTAATTTGAAAGCAAAATCAATTAAAGGAAGATCATTAAATGAAATTAAAACAGGTCTTGAAAAAAGTATTTCCGATGGGTTCAAGCCAACGCTTGCATTTGTATTTTTATCTGTAAATCAAGACAGGCGATCCATAACTGCGCTTTTTGATGCAGAAAAAATAAGTATTTACGGAATTACAACTCATGGGGAGTTTATCGATGAAGAATCTGAAATGGGTACTATAGTCATTTTATTATTGGACTTAAACAAAAACTATTTTCATATTTACTTAGAAGAATATCCGGAGAAAAACTATCGTGAAGTAGCAAAACGTGTTGCACTTCAAGCAAAAGAAAAATTTCCAAGGCCGGCTTTTTTTATAGGAGGTTCAAATATCGAAACGGATGCTGAAGCACTGTTGTATGGATTCGAAGATGCAATAGGCAACGATGTCAATGTTTTTGGCGGCATGGCGGGTGACGATTTTTCTTTTTCTGAACAATTTGTATTTACCAATGGCAAAGAAAGCAACATTGGTTTGGTGTGTATTGCTTTCGATGAAGACAAGATCAGTATAAATGGAAAAGCTACCTGTGGCTGGAAACCGGTGGGCACAGAGCGTACTGTGACTAAAAGCATTGGCAACCATGTATATACAATAGATGGGATTCCGGCACTCGACATTACAGCAAAGTATGGTGGCATAGAAAACCTTTCGGAAGAAAATGAGGGTCTGGCAATGGAATTAGCTACACAATTTCCATTACAACTACAAAAAGATTTCGGAGATCCGGTCATGCGTCCTGCGCTAAAAATTGACTGGAGCGATCATTCTTACTACTGCAGCGGTTCTGTCCCTGAAGGAAGTAAGGTTCGCTTTTCACTTCCTCCCGATTTTGATGTGATGGATAAGGTTATTCAAAATACCATAGAAGTAAAAAAAACTGAAATGCCTGAAGTAGATGCCCTGATTATATTTAGTTGCGGCGGAAGATTTATAGCATTTGGGCCACTTATGAAAATGGAAATAGAAGGCATTCAAAATGTCTGGAATGCACCTATGGCAGGAATGTTTAGCATGGCTGAGCTCGGAAGGTCCACTGGTGGTAATTTGGAAATGCATAATATGACTACTTGTGTGGTCACATTGAAAGAAAAATAAATGTCTGTTTTTATTTATTTCTAATTTATAATTTCTGCAGATAATTTTCTGAATTAATGAATCAACACTTACAAAATATATTAAATTTAATTCAACAGGATGAACAGTTATCGGCTGAGCTAAAAGAAGCCATTTCCAAATCACTGAAAGAAGCCAATAAAGAATTAGAAATAACTTCTTTTAAACTTGACAGAACAGAAAAAGTAAAACGCACCACCGCTATACTGCTTGAAGAAACCATCGAAGAACTTGAGCAAAAAAGTAAAGTAATCGAGCAAAGTAACGTTGCTTTACAAAAGTCCCTGGAAGAACTGAAGGCTGCACAAACCCAACTCATCCAATCCGAAAAAATGGCCTCCCTTGGAGAGCTCACTGCCGGCATCGCCCATGAAATTCAAAACCCACTTAATTTCGTGAATAATTTCTCTGAATTAAGCAATGAATTGATTGATGAAATGAATATTGAATTAAATAAAGGTGATATTGAAGAAGCAAAAGCAATTGCAGCAGATGTAAAACAAAATTTAGAAAAAATCAACCATCACGGCAAGCGGGCAGATGCCATTGTAAAAGGCATGCTGCAACACAGCAGAAAAACTGAGGGACAAAAGGAGCCTACTGACATTAATGTTTTGTGTGATGAATATTTACGATTGAGTTATCACGGTCTTCGTGCCAAAGACAAATCGTTCAATGCAACTTTGATCACGGATTTTGATGAAAGCATTGGTAATGTCAATATCATCCCTCAGGATATTGGAAGAGTTATTTTGAATTTAATTAACAATGCATTCTATGCGGTGAATGAACATAGAGAAGCATTGTATGTATCTAATGATGCAAATGCATATGAACCAATTGTTTCCATCAGTACAAAAAAATTTGCTGATAAGGTAGAAATACGAGTTACAGATAATGGAAATGGAATTCCTGAATCAGTTAAAGAAAAGATATTTCAACCCTTCTTTACAACTAAGCCCACCGGGCAGGGAACTGGACTTGGGTTAAGTCTTAGTTATGATATAATAAGAGCGCACGGAGGAGAAATAAGGGTAGATTCAAAAGAAGAAAGAGGAACTGAATTTACGATTAAGATACCAATTGTCTGAATCACAGATTAATTGGATTATAGGATTGCACGGAATAGAATAAAGATGGTTGAATTAATATATAAAGATATAACCGAGATATTTATTGGAGCATTCTTTAAAGAGTATAAGTTATTAAAGGGCTGGTACTATTAGATTGAATCAGTGAAATCTACAAATCTTTTTAAATCCGTGATTCTGACTGGTTATGATATAGTGAAAGCGCATGGTTGAGAAATACAAGTAGAAACAAAAGAAAATGAAGGCACAGCGTTTATACTTGAATTACCTATTGTCTGATCGGCGCATATACTGTGATCTAGAAAAATGTAACTACAACTACTTTGATTTGATAAAATCGATTTAATTAAATGGTATGAGAAAATTATTCTTGCTTCTTTCTTTCCTTACAGTAACACTTCTTGCTACTGCGCAGAACTCTCAAATCGACAAGCTAAAAAAGAAGCTGGACAGCCACAAACAGCAGGATACGATTCGTGTAAAACTGCTGATCGAATTGGCCTATGAATTGCGGCCACAGCCTAACGAAAGAAAAAAATATGCAGCCGAAGCATTGGCTATTTCCCAAAAAATTAAGTACGTAAACGGGCAGGGTTTTACTTTTTCACTTTTAGCTGATGCTGCATTCAGTATGAAAAATGAGTCCGAAAGTAAAGTCATGTTCCATCTTGCAGATTCCATTGCTAAGCTAACCGGTAGCCCGGAATTAAAGGCAGATATACTTTATAGAAAAACTAATCTTGAAACTAATTTAGCAAAAAGATATATTCTTTTGCAGGAAGCTTATTCGCTCGCAAAAAAAACGAACTGGTTTAAATTACAAGCAGCCATTCTCCAAAATATGGCCTCAATTTCCACGGATGAATTGGATGCAAAAAGGCTTTTCATGCAAGCAGATTCATTATACCAAAAAGCAGGTGACATTGTACCTCAGGCAAGTGTTTCCGTTATAATTGCATTTACCACTAAAAATTTAAAGGAGCGAAAGACCTACATAAACAAAGCGATTTCCCTTGCAGAAAAAAGTGGTGACCTTATTTTTCTGGCAGATGTGTTACAATTTATTGGAAACCGAATGAGAGCAACCAGTGATAAAGAGGCACTAACCTACTATCTAAAGGCGGAAGAAACAGCCCTAAAATCCGGAGACAAAGTGAAGTTATCTAAGGTGCAAAATTCTATCGGGTATTATTTTTCGGCTATGCTCAGTGACTATGCCAGGGCAATGGAATATTACCTCAAAGAACTCAACTCGGCGGAAATCGCAAATGACACACTGAGCCTAATCACTAGTTGGATTGACCTGGGAACATTATACGCTTACCTGGGCGACCCGGGCAACGCAATCAGTTATTTTTTAAAAGCAGAAAAAGCCAATAAAAAATTAGGCGATAAGCAAATTGAATTCAACCTGCAAACGTCACTTGGAGAGAACTACCGCCTTTCAGGAAAATATCCCGAAGCCATCAAAGCATACAATGACGCAAAAGAAGCATATAAATCACGTTTTGCATATATTAATGAAAGTAATATTGCCGATGTGTATACAAGAATGGGCAGTTTAGATTCAGCTTTTTACTATGCTTTCAAATCTCTGAAGGTCGAAAACGAAAATGGTGATATTGGTACGAAAGCATTTACTTATGACATACTCTCCCGTGCCTATCTCAAGAAAAATAGGGTGGACAGTGCCATTTATTATGGCAAGTTGGGCCTGGCAGCAGCAAAAGAAACCGGTACCATTGAGTTTATGCGAGACAACACGCTGGCACTCGCTGATGCTTATGCTGCGAAAAAGGATTTTGCAAATGCCTATGCAAACCAACTGCTCTACATGAACTATCGGGACAGCATGATGAATGAGGAAGTACGCAATAGAACAGCGGTGCAGCAATACACTTTTAATTTAGATAAAAAAGAGGCCCAAATAAGTGTGCTGAATGAGCAAAAGAAAGGTCAGCGCAACATGTTAATTGGAGCAGTGGCTTTATTGGCATTAATACTCGCTGTTGCTGGTTTGTTAATGCGCAATAACCACCAAAAGCAAAAAGCAAATACACTCTTAGAAAAACAAAAACAGGAGATCAATGAGAAAGCGCAGAATGTAGAATTGCTAAGTGATGTCGGCCGCAAGATTACCTCTTCCCTATCCATCGAAAAAATAATTGGTACTGTGTATAAAAATGTAAACACCTTAATGGATGCCAATGTTTTTGGAATTGGAATTTATAATGAAACTTTAAAAAGAATTGAATTTACTTCGACGTATGAAAATGGAGAACCGCTTCCATTTTATGCCAATGCCATTGATGATGAAAGCCGTTTTGGCGCTGTTTGTTTTAAAGAAGGCAAAGAGATCATTATCAATAATCTTGATGAACAATATAAAGATCATATACAAGAAGTAGCGACGCCTGATCAGGGCGGACAACCGGAGTCCATTATTTTTCTTCCCTTAATAAGTAAAGCAGGAAAATTAGGTGTGCTTACGGTGCAAAGTTTTCAAAAAAATGCGTATTCGGATTACCAACTTTTTATGCTTCGGAACATTGCCACCTACACTACCATTGCCATAGAAAACGCCGAAGCTTATGATGAATTAAACAATACACTCTCAACACTTAAATTAGCACAAACCCAACTCATCCAATCCGAAAAAATGGCCTCACTCGGAGAGCTCACTGCCGGCATCGCCCACGAGATCCAAAATCCTCTTAATTTCGTCAATAATTTCTCTGAATTAAGCAATGAATTAATCGATGAGATGAATGCTGAGCTTGATAAAGGCGATATTGAAGAAGCAAAAGCAATTGCAATAGATGTAAAACAAAATTTAGATAAAATAAACCATCACGGTAAACGAGCCGATGCTATTGTAAAAGGTATGCTGCAACACAGCAGAAAGACGGATGGGCAAAAGGAACCCACTGACATCAATGCCTTATGTGATGAATATTTGCGATTGAGCTATCATGGTCTAAGGGCAAAGGACAAATCTTTCAACGCAACTTTCAAGACAGATTTTGACGGGAGTATCGGCAATATAAATATCATTCCACAAGATATTGGTAGAGTTATTTTGAATTTAATAAACAATGCATTCTATGCGGTGAATGAGCATAGAGACGCATTGTATGCGTCTAATGATGCAAATGCATACGAACCAACTGTTTCAATTAGTACAAAGCAGATTGGAGATAAAGTCGAAATTAAAGTAACCGACAACGGCAACGGCATTCCTCAAAACATTGTTGATAAAATATTCCAACCGTTTTTTACGACTAAACCTACAGGACAAGGCACAGGATTGGGTTTGAGTTTGAGTTATGATATTATAAAGGCACATGGCGGGGACATAAAAGTCGAGAGTAAAGAGGGAGAAGGAAGTTCCTTTATCATTATATTACCAGCTTGACATGTATCGTGCCGCTGGCACTTATCGCGGGGTCTGGCGGGTACAACCCAGAATAAATTCTGGAGTTAAAAGATAAAATCAGGCCTATGGCCTTTCGCCTAGAAAAGCAGTCAGCTTCAATAGTGAACAAGAGGCATAGCCTCGACACCATTTTGTAAAAAAGGGTTTCAACCCTTTGTAAAAGAGCCATCGGCTCGTCACATATAAACTATAAAAAATGGCAAATACATACCACCAAATCTATCTCCAAACAGTCTTTGTAGTAAAGTACCGCAAAGCAGTGCTCCATCCATCCTGGCGATCAAAGGTACAGGGAGTGATAGGTAACCTTATCAATGAAACAGGTTGTAAAACCATCATAGTAAATGGAGTATAAGACCATATGCACTGTTTTCTGGGACTTAAACCATCAATATCTGTATCTGAGTTAATGAAAATAGTAAAAGCTAAATCCTCCAAGTATATCAATGACCATTCTTTAACCGCCAAAAGGTTTGAGTGGCAAAGAGGTTTTGGTGTTTTTTCTTATCGACAAAGGGATATTGATATGATCTTTAAGTATATTCAGAATTAGGAAGAACATCATAGGAAGCAAACATTCCGGGACGAATATCTGGAATTGTTAAAAGAATTTGAAATCGAATATGATGAGCAGTATATTTTTGAGGAGTTGATTTGATAATGATCGAAATTTAATTCTTTGTCTGCATGAGATGGGCCGTGCCTCCAGCACTCTTCTTTAGATCGTTGCAGAATACAACGGAATAAATTCCGGTGTTAAAAATAGAATCAAGCCTCTGGCCTTTTAGATAAATAGTGCGTTGTAATGTACCTAGATCAGAGGTATAGCCTCGACACTATACAGTAACATTTTGAAGTTAAACGATAAAATCTGGTCTCTTCCTTTCGCCTAGAAAAGTAGTCAGCTTCAATATGGAACAAGAGGCATAGCCTCGACCTATATTTAACTTAGGGTTTCAACCCTTTGTAGAAACCCGTAAGTAATAAAAGAGAGCCATCGGCTCGACACATATTATGTGCGGAACCTTGTGCTTCGCCATAAATATATGGACTTCATCCTGAGCAGCATTTCAGGCAGAGAATGAGCCAAAAATCAACTATTTCCTATTATTTTACCCTCTTCCTCATAATAATTTGTACAACATTAATATACACGGTAATTATTTTGTACTTTTATTTAACACACATTTAAAAGCTCCCCTATGTTTAAAATTATTCTATTAATTATCCTTGCCATATTTCTGGTTTCTTCAATCCTTTTTGTCATAAGATATTGGTACCTGAAAAGCAGGGCCGTTAAAAAAATTGCTTCGATCAATGTTGACGAAGTACAGGAATGGTCTGATGAATTTCTGCAGTCAAAACGAATGAGAACTGATGATCTTGCAGATGCTATCGTGAAACAGATCATGGCCACAAATGAATCTGAGAAGGTCAACCACTTGTTCCAATTAATTACAAAAAATAAATATAAATTATCGGATGATGTGCCCATTGAATTAAGAAATTATTTTACTGACACTGCGAAATTGCCGGATTGGGCTGATAAAGATTTGATAAATCTGGGTCAACAAATATACATTAGACACGGCATATGGATCAGCCTCTTATTGTCTTATAAATCGCTTCCTGAATGTTATGCCTGTGCCAAAGGCGCTGAGGTATTGCACATGACAGCAAGGTTAAATGAACGGCACGGCTCAAAAGATACTTTTTCACGTAGGATCGCTGAAACAGCCCAGTTTGTTTTATTTTGCATGGAGCCGGGTGGATTGGATGAGGATGGAAGGGGAGTAGAAGCTGCTCAAAAGTTGAGATTAATTCACGCGGTAATTCGCTATTATATCCACAAAAATAATTGGGACACAGAGACCTTTGATAAGCCTATTAATCAAGAAGATATGGCCGGCACTCTAATGTCATTTTCTTCATTGATATTTGAAGGTTTGAGCGTGCTCGGAATAGAGCTGGAGCCCTTTGAAAAAGAAGCATACATGCATTGCTGGAGGGTCGTCGGCCACCTGATAGGTCTTGATGAAGATCTAATCCCTAAAAATTCAGCAGATGCCGTCAAACTTGGCAATCGGATTTTAAAACATCAGATGGCAAATAGTCCACAGGGATCACAATTGATGAAATCTCTGCTTGATTACCAGAATACTACAAATAATAAGGCTACAGAACTGAAGAATATTGCGACCTTCAGATACATGATGGGACATGATTTATCTGATATGTTAGACATTCCACAAGCTGAACAAGTAGACATTAATAAAATTGCTGTAAAATTCCGCCGCACTACAAAGATTATGGAATGGCTGGATCATAGTTTAATTTTTGCAATGCTGATCCAAATAGTGAGCAAATTGGGAATAAATGTCGTAATTAGAAAGATGACAAAGTCCAACATCATTAACTTTTACCTCCCCAAATCATTGACGCTGGATTGGAATTTCACTAGAAAAAAATAAAATAATAGTATGAACCAGGTGCTAATTAATTTTAAAGAATATTCTACTATAGGATTAATTTTTAATGGGGTAGGTTGTTTATTTTGGGTTTTGGCTTACGCGGTACTTGTCAGAGAGATAAGAATTAAAAAGTTTGTTGAGATGCCTGCTTACGTGGCGGGAGCCAATATCGGTTGGGAGTTTGTATGGAGCTTTATATATCACCCAAACACCGGTTTATTGTATGCATTAAGTTATCAAGCAGCTTTCCTATTGGACTGTTTTATTTTCTATTCTATCTTCCGGTATGGAACAAAGCAACCAATGAATGATGATTCAAAAAAACATTTTAAATTATTTTGTATTATAAATTTCCTATTCTGGATTTGCTTTAGTTATTTTTACATGTCGGAGTCTTATGATACTGCCATTGGCGCCAATTCCGGTTACATTATCAATGTAATTCTTTCTCTGCAATGCGTTTTTATGCTGATGCAAACACAAGATACAAGTAGGTTCTCCATGCTATTGACATGGTCAAGGATGTTAGGAACCGGTTTGATCTCTGTATCCATGTTTATCTTTTATCCGGAAAGTCATTTTATTCAATTATTGGGTGTATCATGTTTAGTTTTAGACTTAAGCTTTATATATATATTATGGCAGCGACACGGTAAATTGATCTAATTTTCAATAAATTATTATGGTTAGAAAATTAATTAATTATTTTATTCCAGTAAAAATAAATAGTGATCATGCTGAACTAAGAGATAAGCGGATTTTTATTTCGGTTATTTTGATCTCTGCGCTTTTCAATTTATTGGGAATTAGAACTGCATGGGATCTTGAGATCTATCCGATAGTTTACATGTTATTATTCAATGCATTCTTTAGTATTGTTATCCTATATTTTTATAAAAATGGGTTGTCAAAAACAATAGCAGGAAATATATTTCTATTTCAATTTGAGGTTACTTTTATTGCTCAAGCGTGGCTTCAGGGAGGGGTTTTGTCGCCTGCATCAGCTGCCTTTTTTCTTTTGCCTGCCATAGCAATGCTCATCCTTGGCAAGAAGGAAGCTTTTTTTTGGATAGTGTTTACTTGCGTTACTTTAACCTTGCTTTACATTACCGAAAATTACATTGGTGCTCCCACCATAACCTATCCTTTAACTAGGCAAAAAGAGCTTTTCTTCTATTCAATTATTGCTACAAATCTTGCTATTTATTTTGTATTGCTGGTTTATGAAAATGGAAAAAACAAGGCGATCAAAGAACTTGCGGAACAGCATAAAAACTTGGTGTCAGCTCAGGATCAACTCATTCAACAAGAGAAATTAATTTCACTTGCTCAATTAACCGCAGGAATAGCACATGAAATTCAAAACCCTTTAAACTTTGTAAATAATTTCAGTGAATTAAATATCGAATTAATTAATGAATTAAATGAAGAATTAAAATTAAAAAATTACGATGAGGTTCAGATAATTCTAAAAAGCGTGCTTGAAAATCTGGAGAAGATCGGCCATCATGGTAAACGTGCGGATTCAATAGTCAAAGGCATGTTGATGCATTCCAGAACCAGTTCAGGCGCCATGGAACAGACTGACATCAATACATTGACGGATGAATATATTCGACTTTGTTATCATGGTTTGCGCGCAAAAGACAAAGCTTTTAATGCGACAATTAATACAGATTTCGACAATTCGATCGGTAAGATAAACGTGGTACCTCAGGATATCGGAAGAGTTATATTGAATCTCTTAACCAATGCATTTTATGCAGTGAATGAACATAAAGACGCATTGTATGCGTCTCATTATGCGAATACCTACGACCCAACCGTCTCCATCAGCACCAAAAAATTAGGTGATAAAATTGAAATCAGCGTGAGTGATAATGGAAATGGTATTCCTCAGTCCGTTATTGACAAAATCTTCCAGCCATTTTTTACTACCAAACCCACAGGGCAAGGCACAGGATTAGGTTTGAGTTTGAGTTATGATATTGTGAAATCTCATGGTGGTTCACTAACAGTCAAATCAAAGGAATCAGATGGAACAACTTTTACAATCATCCTACCAAATAATTTATAAATTATGTTTTCTGAAAAAAATAAATTGCTTTTAGATACTTACCAAAGATTTATTGATATAGTACTTGGCCTTTGCGAACCGGATACTTTAGAAAATATAATGTTGTCAGATGCAATGGGGTTTGGTACTACCACGGATGAAAAAATATTTGGTGTTGAAGCTTTTCTTAAAGTTTTAAAATTTCAAAATGAACAAAGTAAGGGTTTAGATTTCAAATGGAAGGTAGAGCCTGTTAGTCGATATATAAGTCTTTCAGAAGACTTAGCTGCTTTTGCAGACGATATTTATTTAAATTTTGAAGTTAATGGAGAAAAGATAGAAATGTATTTAAGAACATCTATCATATTGGAATACAGAGATGATAAGTGGCTCGTAATTCATTGGCATGGTTCAAAACCGGAAGAAGTTCAAAGCGAAGAAGACACATTTGGCATTGAAACCTGGAAACAAAAAGTAGAAACATTAGAAAAACAGGTAGCTGAAAGAACTGCGGACCTTGTGGAAAAAAATAAGGAACTTGAAGTTGAAGCTTCTTTAGAAAGAGTAAGATCAGTTGCTATGTCAATGCAAAAATCTACAGAATTGGCTGATACCGCATCCATTTTATTCCAACAAATAAAGGAGTTTGGTTTTGAAACCTGGAGTTGCGGATTTTGTATCTGGAAAGAAGATGACATTGTGGAAGTATGGATGGGCGCTGATTCCAGCGGTTTATTACCACCTATGAAAATCCCTTATATTGAGGAACCGACTCATCATGATATATACAATGCTTCGCTAACAGGTGCAGATTCACACGAAAAAATTTGGGAAGGAGGAGCGCTGGAAGAGCATTATAATTTCTTGCGTAAGGTTCCTTCAGTTGCAGTAGCAATCAAGCAATTGGATGAGGCAGGATTATCACTTCCTACAAAACAATGTTATTATGTTGGATTTTTTAAACAAGGTTATTTATTGTTGATTACGAAAGAACCCAATGCTGAAATTCGAGAAATTTGTAAAAAGTTTTCTAATGTTTTTGAACAGTCTTATACACGCTTCCTTGATTTACAAAAAGCAGAAAAGCAGGCAAGAGAAGCTGAGATTGAACTGGCATTGGAAAGAGTTCGCGCCAGAACGATGGCCATGCAGCATAGTGATGAACTGTTGGATGCAGCTACTTTATTATTTCAACAGATTGAATTTTTGGGAGCGCCAACATGGAATTGCTCATTTAATATTTGGGATAAGGATAGAAAACATGCAACCGCCTGGAATGGTACTAAAGAAGGATTCGGCCGTCCATTTAAATCGAATAGCTCGGAAAATGTATATCTGGATTTTTATAAGGGAGGACAGAATGGAGAAAAATTATTTATAAAGGAAATCGGAGGAAAAGTTCTGGAGAATCATTACAAATATATGTCCACAGTGCCAGGAGTGAGTGAAACATTAGCAGAATTAAAAGCAGCAGGAGTCCAATTGCCCACTTTTCAAATTTTTTATATCGCTTACTTTGACCAAGGCTATTTAATGTTTATAACCTACGAACCTGTCCCGGAATTTCAAGAAATTTTCAAACGTTTTGCAAAAGTATTTGAACAAACCTATACCCGTTTTCTCGACTTGCAAAAAGCAGAAGTACAAGCAAGAGAAGCCAAAATTGAAGCCGCCGTTGAAAGAGTACGGGCTGAAGCAATGGCGATGCATTCAACTTCCGACTTTGAAATAGTAGTTAAACAACTCCTGCAACAAATTCAACATTTAAACCTGGAAGGCTTTACCGGTGCTCAAATCATTTTAATTGATGAAAAAGAATTTTTAACTGTCTGGGATTGCTCATCCCCGGGCAATATGGGAGATCCTAAAAGTGCAACTATAAAGTATGAGGCAAAAAAATTTCCAATAATGGGCGTGGAAATTTTAAATAAATGGAAGGAAGGAAACCCGTATTTCGTAATGGACTTTGATTTGAAAAAACTGCGTGCTGCTGTAAAGGAATGGAAGAAAATAAATGAAACCATAGCAGGTATAATTACTGATGCAATTTCAGGAGGTCACCTTACCCACCAATGGGATGCCTGTGGCAGATTGAAAAATGGAATGATTGCTTTCGATATGATTAAACCTCCAGATGATGACGTTCGGAATATCACTATTAAAATGACACATGCTTTTGAGCAGGCCTACACCCGGTTTCTCGACCTGCAAAAAGCAGAAGCACAGGCAAGAGAAGCACAGATAGAAGCAGCACTCGAAAAAGTACGTTCAACATCGTTGGCAATGCATAAGAGTGATGAGCTTAAGGATGTAATACTTGAGGTACTTAAGAAGTTACAGGATTTGGGTATAGCCATGGAAAGCCGGGCAACGGCAATTTTTACTTATGAAAAAGAATCCAAAGACTATTATCAATGGGTTGCTTCACCTGAGTATAAAACAATCATTAACTTTCTCACACCTTACATTGATCACCCTGTTCAGAATGATATTTGGAAGGCCCGGCAAACCGGAACTGATTTCTATGCCAAATCCTATACTGTTCAGGAAAAGAACTCTCTGTTTAGATACTTCTTTGAGCTTCCGGCTTTAAAAAACATGCCACAAGCAGAAAAAGAAAAGGCCCTTGGATATAAATATTACGATGTTGCAATAGCTTTTGAGAAAAATTCAGCTGTTGTATTGGTCAGTCACTCCGGTAAGCAGTTGACAGAAAGTGAAAGTGCAATACTTAGAAGGTTTGCAAAAGTCTTTGAGCAATCCTATATCCGTTTCCTCGATCTACAAAAAGCAGAAGCACAGGCAAGAGAAGCAGAGATTGAACTGGCATTGGAAAGAGTTCGCGCCAGAACTATGGCCATGTTGCATAGTGATGAATTAGCTGATGCATCTTTTTTATTAGATCAGCAGGTAAGGGCATTAGGCATTAAAACATGGGGATGTGCATTTAATATTTATGGTGAAAATGATTCTACTGAATGGTTCAGTAATGAGATGGGCACCCTGCAAACTTATAAAACCCCGAGAGAAAAAATCTTTCTCGATTATTATGAAGCAGGGCAAAAAGGTGAAAAATTATTAATCAAGGAATTTGCAGGAAAAGATTGTGTTGACTGGTATAATTATTTATGTACTCTGCCAGTAATTGGTGATGGTTTATTGCAAATGAAAGCAGCAGGTGGCTCATTTCCGACTCGTCAAATAGATCATGTCGCGTTCTTCAAATATGGTTATCTATTATTTATCAGCTTTGAGCCTGTTTCTGAAACACATGAAATTTTTATTCGTTTTGCCCAAGTTTTCGAACAAACCTATACCCGTTTTCTCGATTTGCAAAAAGCAGAAGTACAAGCATTGAGAGCGGAGCAAGATGTTCTGGAAATAAAAGAAGCTCGAAAAAAGGCAGAACAAGCTTTGTCCATCTTGCAGGCGACACAAAAACAGTTGATCCAATCAGAAAAAATGGCCAGCCTTGGAGAACTTACTGCCGGCATTGCCCACGAAATTCAAAACCCATTGAACTTTGTCAATAATTTTAGTGAAGTGAGCAAAGAGTTGCTGGATGAAATGAAGACAGAATTGGATAATGGAAATACAGAAGATGCTAAAGAAATAGCAGATGATATAATTCAAAATTTAGAAAAAATAAATCATCACGGCAAACGTGCTGATGCCATTGTAAAAGGAATGTTGCAACATAGCAGAAGCAGCAACGGTGTAAAAGAACCTACAGATATCAATGCGCTGTGTGATGAATATTTACGATTAAGTTATCATGGCCTGCGGGCAAAAGACAAATCCTTCAATGCTTCGATGAAAACTGACTTTGATTCATCAATCGGAAATATCAATATCATTCCACAGGATATTGGAAGAGTGATATTGAATCTTTTGACCAATGCATTTTATGCGGTCAATGAAAAGAAAAAATCAGGATTGGAAAATTATGACCCTACGGTTTCTATTGCAACAAAAAAAGAAGATGATAAAACCATAATCTCCATTAAAGACAATGGCAATGGAATTCCACAATCCGCTCTAGACAAAATATTCCAGCCTTTCTTCACAACCAAGCCAACCGGTCAGGGAACTGGTTTGGGATTGAGTTTGGCGTATGACATTATTACGAAAGGACACGGTGGCGAACTTTATGTTGACACAAAAGAAACAGAAGGCACTTCATTCACTATAAAGATTTAATGATGAAAACATTAGTTTTTCTTTTTTGTATTTTTCTCTTTTGGCATTCTGCAGATGCCCAAAATGAAGCTCGAGTGAAACAGAAAGTTGACTCTATTTTTAAAATAATGTCTGTCGAGAAGGATCCGAATGCACGAATAAATTTGGTATTTAGAATTTTCAATTCCAATATTGAACAGTATCCACACCTGATCTCATACTGTCATGAGCAGTTGTACAAAATCGCTGTTAAAAAGAAAGATGCCATAGGTGAAGCACTTTCATGGAGTTTGGCGGGGCATGGATATCGCTTGTCCGGCAACTACATCAAAGGTTTGGAGTATCACCAAAAGGCAGTTGCTATGGCTGAGAAAACAAACAACCCAGCTGCGATTTCATACACCCAAACTATGCTTGCGCATCTTTACAAGGATCGGGAAGATTATCAAAAAGCACTGAAACTTTATCTCGAGGCGTATAAAATTGAACCAAAGGGCGATAATGAAAAACGGCTTATCTATTGGATTCAGGGGAATTTGGCGACGGTTTATTTAGCCATCGGAAAATTAGACTCCGCAATATTTTATGCACAGAAAAGACTCGATATGAAGCTCTCTAAAAATGTTGACATTCAGGCCTTGCAAAGTATTGCCGGGGCGTATAGCCAAATGGGAAGGGTCGCTGAAGCGGAAAAATTGTATCACGAATGCCTGCAAAGCATGGAAAAGAGGGAATCGAGTCGGATGTTGAACATGATCAATCTGGCGTTGGCCGAGCATTTTTATCGTCATAATAACCCGGATTCCGCGGCATTTTACGCGAGAAAATCAATGGAAGTAATTGCCAATAGCAGCTATGCGTATCTGGCTATGAAACCGGCCAAATTGCTGACAGATATATATCAGGAAACCAATGCCGACAGCACGATCAAATATCTGAAAATATTCCGTGCTGCCAATGACAGTCTTTATAGCACACAAGCAAACCAACAACTGCAAATGATGACTTATGAAGATGATATGCGAAAAAGAAATGCAGAAAGTGAAAAAAAAGAATACACAAATAAGATAAAGACAAACTTAATGATTGCCGGATTGGCTTTCTTTTGCTTAATTGCAATCGTCCTGTATTACAACAATAAGCGCAAACAAAAAGCAAACCTCATGTTGGAAGAGGCCTTATCCGAATTAAAATCGACACAGTCACAATTGATCCAATCAGAAAAAATGGCTTCCCTCGGAGAACTAACCGCTGGCATCGCTCATGAAATTCAGAACCCATTAAACTTCGTCAATAATTTTTCTGAACTAAGCAAGGAATTACTTGATGAGATGAAGATAGAATTGGATAATGGAAATCCTGAAGAAGCAAAAGAAATTGCGGATGATGTGATTCAAAATTTAGAAAAAATAAACCACCATGGCAAGCGCGCCGATGCCATTGTAAAAGGAATGTTGCAACACAGCCGCAGTAGCAACGGTGTAAAAGAACCCACCGACATCAATGCCCTGTGTGATGAATATTTGCGATTGAGTTATCATGGCTTAAGGGCAAAGGATAAGTCTTTTAATGCCACGATGAAAACAGATTATGATGAAACAATCGGCAATATCAACATCATACCTCAAGATATAGGAAGAGTCGTATTGAATTTATTGACCAATGCTTTTTATGCAGTGAATGAACATAGAGTCGCACTGCTTGCGTCTCATAATGGAAATGAATACCAACCAACAGTTTCTATCAGTACTAAGAAAATGGTTAACAAAGTTGAAATTACTGTTGGCGACAACGGTAATGGCATTCCTCAGACTATTGTTGATAAAATTTTTCAACCATTTTTTACAACTAAACCAACAGGGCAAGGCACCGGACTAGGACTTTCCATGAGCAACGACATCGTGGTAAAAAGTCACGGTGGCAAAATCATCGTTGAAACCGAAGAGGGCAAAGGCACAAAATTTATTATACATTTACCAATACAAAATACAAATACTATATGAAAATATTAGTTGTAGACGACGAAACAGATGTTAAAAGCCTCTTCGAACAGAGGTTTAGAAAAGAGATCAAGAATAAGGAATGTGAATTTGCATTTGCATTTTCCGGTGAAGAAGCACTTAGTTTTATGCAGGATCATGAACATGAAGCCGTACTGATTCTATCCGATATCAACATGCCCGGAATGAGTGGACTTGAATTATTGAGCAAAATCAAAAAACATTACGAAAAGCCACCTCCCATTGTGATGATGATCACCGCTTATGGTGATGATGAAAACTATAATGAAGCAATGAAACTTGGAGCAGATGATTTTATTACCAAACCTGTTGATTTTACTGCATTAAAGGAAAAGTTAAAAGAAAAATTATGATTACCAAAATTCTTGTAGCAGACGATGAAGTCGATTTGGAAATGCTAATTCGACAAAAATTTAGACAAAAAATCAGAGACCAGCATTACGAATTTTTTTTCGCGCATAATGGAAATGAAGCTTTAGTAAAATTGGTTGAAAATCCGGATATTGAGATCGTGCTCAGTGATATAAATATGCCTGAAATGGACGGCCTGACATTATTAACAAAAATGGGCGAATCAAATCCTTTGGTTAAAACAGTCATGGTTTCCGCTTACGGTGACATGGATAATATCAGAACAGCAATGAATAGGGGAGCATTTGACTTTATTACAAAACCTGTTAATTTTAATGACCTGGAACTTACAATGGAAAAAACCATCAAACAGGTAAGGCAGATCCGGGAAACACTTAAAGCGATCAAGGAAAACAATATACTGCGCATGTATGTGGACGAAAATGTACTGAGCTTTATGGGTTCTAAAGAATATGAAAATTCACTCACTGCAAACGAGACAATAGATGCTACAGTGGTTTTCATAGATATATGTGGTTTTACTTCGATCAGCGAGAAAGAACACCCGGATACGGTGGTACAGTTACTCAATAAATATTTCGATCTAATAGCAAAAGAAATAATAGTTCAGGATGGTATCATAGATAAATTTATAGGAGATTGCGTCATGGCAGTTTTTAAAGGTGCATACCACAGTGATCGTGCTATAGACGCTAGTTTGGCGATAAGAAATGCTATTGACAGCTTGCCGGAAGAACATGATTTTACGCCACATGTAGCTATAGGTATCAACTGTGGTGAAATGGTCTCAGGTAATATTGGTTCCACTACCATCCGCAGATTGGATTATACGGTGATCGGCGATACCGTCAACACTGCACAGCGCATACAATCTACAGCTAAAGGGAGTCAGATACTTATTTCAGAGAAATGTTTTGAAAAAGTAAAAATGTCTTTTCAATGTGAGAATATAGGAAGCTTTCAATTGAAAAACAAAACTGAAGAAGCTACGCTTTATTCAGTAATTAATTAATGGTTTAAAATTCTTTTATGCAATACGAACAGTTGTATTCATTTATAATGGATAAACTTAAGGCTGATTTACCTACTTATTTAACATATCATAATGCTCAACATACTGAAAATGTAATAAAGGCTTCTATTCACTTAGCAAGTATGGAAAATGTGGATGGAAAGGAGTTGATATTGTTAAAAACGGCCGCATTAATGCATGATACCGGGTTTCTGGAAAGTCACATCACTCATGAAATATTGTCCTGCAAATTTGCAAATCAATATCTTCCTGACTTCAACTACATTCAATCTGACATAGATTTAATCTGTCAAATGATTATGGCGACCAGATTGCCGCAGTTGCCGAAAGATCCATTGAGTCGTATATTGTGTGATGCAGATCTGTATTACCTCGGAACTGAAGTATATGAAGAATACGCAGAGAAACTGTTCAACGAATTTCTGAAATTGAAAGTCATAAAGAACAGAGCTGAGTGGAATCGCATGCAATTGGAATTCCTTTCATCTCATAAATATTTTACTCCTTCGGCAATAATTAATCTGGAGAAGCAAAAGCAGTCCAACCTCGATAGAGTGATTGGGCGCGATGATAAGACAAAACCTCAAGAAAATAAAAAACTTAGTTGGGCCGATATTCTGCAAGATGGGCTGATGATGGCTCTGGGTGTTACATTCTCTGGTATGGCACTAAAGTGTTTCTTAGTTCCAAATCATTTTTTTGACGGCGGTATTACCGGTATTTCTCTTTTAATTCATGAGATATATCACATCGACCTTACATTGCTCATCATACTTTTTAATTTACCATTGATAGCTGTGGGTTATTATTCGGTCAGTAAATCTTTTGCTTACCGGACATTGATCAGCGTGGTATTGCTTGGTCTCGCATTATATCTCATCCCTGAAGTTCCGCTGACACACGATAAGTTAATTATATCAGTATTTGGTGGGGCATTTCTTGGAATTGGTATTGGCTTGGTGATGCGTGCTGGAGCAGCGCTGGATGGAATTGAAGTCCTGGCACATTATACACTCAAAAGAACCTCCTTCACAATAACGGAAATTATTTTAGGGATAAATATCTTGATATTCTCTATCGCTGCACTGCAATTTGGGTTAGAAACTGCTCTCTATTCTATTCTGACTTATTTTACCGCTACCAGATGTATTGATTATGTGGTAGAAGGACTTCAAGCGAAAACCGGTGTGACCATTATCTCCGGAAAAAGTGAGATCATTAAATATCAATTGGTCAACCATTTAGGAAGAGGAATTACCGTTTACAAAGGAGAGCGCGGATTTCTACCCGGTAAATTTGAAGAAAGCGCAGATGTCGACATTATATTCACGGTGATCACCCGACTAGAATTAAGAAAACTCAAAAATCTAATTAAAGATGTTGATCCGAATGCTTTTGTATTTGCCAATACGATCAAGGATACGAGTGGAGGGATTTTGAATCGGAGGCACCAGCATTAGGTAATGGGTAATGAGTAATGGGTAATGAGATCGGTCAGGGGAGCTAGATTTGGATGGCAGGCATTCTAGCAAAGATTAAAACACAGGCGATAATTTTTCGATGAAAAATGAAGAATGAAAGATGAAAAATGAGAGCAAGAATTGTTGCTATTTCTGATCCAAAGGCTATTTACAAATATCCGAATAAGATAAATATGCTAATAATAAATTCAATTTTAATTTTAAAGAATCCATTCAATCTTCGCGTTCAACAGCCTTTGACTTTAGTCAGGAGAAAATAATGAATTTTTAGGCCTCAAAGGTCGTTTCTGCACAGAAAATTGCGATAGCTGTTTGCTCCCTTTTAAATCAAGAATATATCGCTTACACTAAAAATAACAATTAACAACTAACAATTACCCCCTATAGTGTTTATAAATCTTCACTGCCGACATCAATACAACTATAAAAGCAACTAATCCTAAAATCCCCCATACAAATGACAAACTTTGCTTGACAGATGCAAGAAAAACAATAGCAAATAGCAGAATTGTTGCCACTTCATTCCATATTCTAAGTTGATTCGAACTGTACTTAAAAATTCCTTTTTTCTGGTTGGCAACCAACTGGTGAATAGTAAAATGATAGATGTAAAGGAGTATTACAAAACCCAGCTTTACATGTAACCAGGTAAATTGTCCAAAATCAGTAAAATACCCGCCCATATACATGACTGTTGGCCCAAGAAACAGCGTCAATATCGCAGAAGGCCAGGTGATGATGTACCACAGTCGATAGATCATAATCGAATATTGCTTTTGCAGCACAGCTTTTGCTGTCTCTATTTCATCGTTTGCCTCCGTATTATAAATCAGTAGTCGCACGATATAAAACAACCCTGCGAACCATGTCACTATGAAGATTATGTGAAGCGCTTTTAGATAGAGAAACATGGAATATGATGATGAAACATGAAAGATAGACGGATGTCAGAAGTCAGATGTCAGATGTCGAAAATTAGAGGTTAGAAGTCAGAAATTAGAAATTAGAATGACCGGTGGAAACCGGATGTTTGGGATTATTGCTGATTACTTATCACCTGATCACCCATCACTTGATCACTTATTACCCATTACTCATTACTCATTACCACTGATTACCGATTACTGACCACTGACCACTGTCTACTGATTACTCATTACCTATATTGTCCTATTTCTTTTCAAGCAGGTTAATCTGATTAATCGCCATCATATTCTTAAGCGTACGCTCCATTCCCTCAGTGCTGCCATCGAGGAAGATGACGTTTCCTTTACCATTTTCAGCGATCTGCTTGATAGATTCTGTCCACATTGTAAATAGAATTACAGAGGTATCCAGGTTGGCATCATGCATTTCTTTGCTGGCTTGAGACATACCCCGTGCTACTTCTTCACGGAATGATGCAACCGCTTGTCCACGCATTCTGGAAGCTTCTCTTTCAGCTTCTGCAGCGATTTTGATCGCATTACCTTCAGCTTCCGCAGATTTGGTTTTTGTGATTAATAGAGCTTGACCTTCATTTTCAGCGGCAGCTTTTAAGTTGTTAGATGCTACGACTTTTGCCATTGAACGCATTACTTCTTCGTCGAATGAAATATCATTGATCTGAAGATCTATCAGGTGGTAACCCCATTCTTCTAACATGACATCCACATTTTCTTTAACCTGTTCAACGATTTCTCTTCTAAGAGTAAGTACTTCTGATTGTTTTTTAGTCGCAACATATGCACGGATACTACCTTCTACAACTCTGGACAGTGTCTGCATAAAAGCTCTTTCGTCAATAAATTTGAAGGCTACAGCCTTTATCGTTTCTTCATTATTACTTAGCACTGCATACAATAACATAGAAGTAAAGTGCACGTTCGCCTGATCGATTGTTGTCGCCTGAAAACCAAGTTCAATCGATCTATTTTGGATGGAGATCGTTTTAAAAACTTGCTCCAAAAATGGAATTTTAAAATTCAAACCAGGTAATAAAACCCGCTGATATTTTCCAAACATGGTGATTACGGCTACAGTACCTTGACGCACTGTCACTAATCCGGAGAAAACAAATAGTGCCGCAAGGACGACAAGAATTATTACTGGAATACTCATAGTATTTTAAATTTTGTTATTTAGGTTGTAAACATGGTGAAGATACACATTAGTTCTAAATGCTGAATATTTTAGACGAATTCAATTTTCCTACTGAACTGTGGCCAGCATCATCGTCATGAATGCTTCAAGCTTGTTATCTTCGATTAATAGTTGATGTGCATGATGTTGTAATTTTTCATTGTAGTCTTCTGCATCTAATATTGCTTTTATATTTTCTTCTTTGGCAAAAGCTATTAATTCCTCGGCTTCAGGCATTTTCTCTACGCTTGCCAATGCGCCAAGATCATTCGCAGTCAGGATCTTGCTTTTAATAAAATGCTCAGGTAATCCATCAAATCCAATTGGAATCGGTTGAACAGGTTGGTGTATTGTATACACTGCATCTCCGGAAGCCCTTGCATAATAAAGCCTGCCCATTCTGCCCATGAGGTCAATTTTATCGGGATCGATCCGGTTTCTTTCATCTATGATCGATTCATCTACATGGATCTGCACCACTTCACATATTACCAGATTGCCTGCACCTCCGTCTTCACCAAGTGGAATGATCTGGGTTACTTTACACTCTAGCTGAGCCAAACATTCTTTTACTCTCGGAGGTTTTACAATAGTGGATGCAATAGGTGTTAGACCAGATTTTTCAAACTCATTCACACCATTGGGATAGTCTATACTGCACAATGCCATTTGCCTTACTATTGGGTAGGAGACTGCGTTGATGACACATTCACCAGTCTCAATCACATTGGCCAAAGTATCTTTCGTGGTATTATCAGCGACTCTTCTATTGGCGCTGAAGACGACGATTGGAGGATTCGAGCTGAAGCAATTGAAGAAACTGAATGGTGCCAGATTTACGTTGCCTTTGGCATCCATACTGCTAACAAAAGCGATGGGTCGAGGTGCGACTATGGCAAGTAGAAACTGATGTAAGTCTTTGGTATTAATAGTCTTAGGATCTATAATCATAGGAGTGTTTTATATTAAAGATTTAAATGTCTGAGTTGCTTATTAAATTGTTAATCAATAAATTAAATATTTAATATTTTAAAAATATAGATAACTAGATCGCTGTACTTTAAATAGTGAGTTCAATATTTAAAGTTATATAAAAGGTTTGATTTGCTGTACTCAATCATCGAAGTTTCATTCTGACTTCTAATTTTTAATTTCTAATTTGCAATTTTAGATTGAGTAATAGCAATACTTTGTGAGTTGGTTTCTTGCATCGAAACTTCAGTTAATGAAGTGCGGGTTTCGAAGCAACCGGTTCTAAGTTCCACCACGGTGGATACCACCATTGGGAGTGTCAGTGGTTTAAGTTTTCGGATGGAGAGATCTATTCCGTTTATATTAGGCCAGACGTTGCTTATTTTTTGAATAATTTTTTGTGCTACGGTCTCCAAAAGATCTTCATCTGTAGAGAAAATTTCCCTTGTGATGGTCACCAGGTGCGCATAATCAATCGTTTCATTCATATCGGTGATGATCTTTTCGGTGATTGGAAAAGCTACTTTTAAAGATACGTCGAAGTGATTTCCAAGGAGTTTTTCCTCAGGATATAAACCTGTTTTCGATCTGATCGATAGATTTTCAAAACCAACATTCATGGTCATGGTCAGTAATTTTTTGGCAAAATAATTCATTTGTAAGCTATAATCCTACTCTGACACTAAAAAATAAATTAATATTGCGGTCAAATGCTGAAATCTATTGGCTAAAAAAAGCACTATATCAAATTTTCTGGCGAATTGTATCGCTTACATCAGAGTAACTTTAAGTATACTTTGTCTTGTCATTCAAGTTCCGATTCTTCATATTGAAAGTATGATATTCGGTTATACACCCGAGCGTGGATTCAAGTATAGAAGGCGCTTTGCGGCTTATTATATCTTTATCTTGAATGTAAAAATTACCAAAAAGGGCAATTCAGGACTCAAGAATGCGCTATACGTTTGCAATCATAGAATGATGATCGACCCTCTTGTACTACTGCGTCATTGTGATGCCTACATTGTTTCAAAGGCAGAAGTTGCAGATTATCCGGTGCTAGGCAGTGGCGCGAAAAATACCGGAGTCATCTTTGTACAACGGGATCACCGTGGTTCCCGGGCCGCAATTAAGGAGAAAATAGGGGAATTACTTGAAAGAGGGGACAGTGTTGCAATATTTCCGGAAGGCACAGTCAACCTTAAGGATACGACTTCTGATTTCTCAAAAGGATCCTTTGATCAGGCAGCTTCGGTAGGTTGTGCTGTGGTGCCTGTGGCGCTTGACTTTGCGGACAGGACAGTATATTGGGGCGAAGATATATCGTTGATGGCGCATTTTCTGGATGTGTTCAGGAGAAGAAAACTAGTGTGTGAAATTGTCTTTGGTGATCCAATATATTCAAACGACCCAATCGAATTAATGGAAAAGTCCAGAACTTTTATTGATGATGAGTTGATTAAGATGCGTGTCAAATGGGACAGTGATCCGAAGTCTTCCTCAAGAGTTGCTGCTAGAAGTAGAGCTTGATATTTTTGAGTAGAAACTCCTAAACCTAAAAAATTCAACTTGCAATCATTAGTTTTTTAATTTATAACGATCAACTTACCTGATTTTATCATTTTACCTTTCTCATCATGAATAGTATATAACACCAGTCCGGTGTATGAATTATCGAACTGAAGTACATTTTTCCCTGGATTTATATTTTTCTTCAATATTAAGTGACCCGTGAGGTCAAATGCTTGAAATATTGACTCCTTGCCATAAACATTTAAATCTACAAAAACCTGTCCTGATGTAGGATTAGGATAGATATTCGCTATATTTCCATTTTCCTCCGGAGATATAAAGGTATTAAGGGTTTCCGTTGAAATATTAGTTTTACACAATGGGTCTATACAGCCATCAGGAAGTATTTTGGCAAGCCATCCTTGTTCAGCACCTGGCCCTGGAGTATGATTAAAAAAACTACCGCAACCAATGATGTTACCTTCAGGTAAAATTGCTGAAGCTTTTAACACTTGAAAATAACCTGTAGAACCCTGAATTGAATTATTAACATATTTATGCCTCCATTGGATTTCACCATCTTGATTTATTCTAATTGCCAGCCCTTTCCCAAATAATTCTCCTATAATTGTAAAACTGCCATCATTATTTTTCTCCATATCATATAGTAAACTATTATTTTTTTCACCTTCAGCAAATCTCCTTTCCCAAATGACTTTCCCTGCGCTATCTATTCGAGTTATTCTAGTTTCCGTAGTATAAATATCAGGAGGATTTGGAAAATCATGAGAAACATAAATATAACCCCCATCTCCTATAGTATCTAAACTGTAACATGCACCTTCATTTATTTTTTCTGATTTCACTTCTTT
>Ga0209480_10000334_pt1 | contig 40605 bp, 31 predicted proteins | sample JI61114C2DNA_FD_187501 | JGI IMG/M metagenome (GOLD analysis project Ga0209480, IMG submission 187501) | Wastewater effluent complex algal communities from Wisconsin, to seasonally profile nutrient transformation and Carbon sequestration -... | ecosystem: Engineered > WWTP > Effluent > Algae... | reverse complement strand
CTGGGCAAGATTATAGCCAACAATTTCTAAGATATCCGGTTCATCATCGACTAATAAAATCTTTGTGTTTCGTTTTTTCATAATAGCACAATGCTGCTTTAGGGTTTGTAAAGGTAAATATAAAACAAAACCAATGTATGTGTAATCCTGTTTATTATAAGTTAACGATTTGGTAATATACTATAAACAAATTCTTAACGATGACTAAAACAAACTCAACAACCCTTTTTGCTAATTTTCTTGTAAAAAATCAACATTAACGTAATTTTATAAATTTTGGTATAGATTTTGAAAAGTTTTTTTTATCTTTACAATTCCAAATCTAAATGATGGCTAAAAATTACTTTTATATTACACTTTTATTGGGGTTTTTCTTTACTTTGAGTGTTTCGGCACAAGATGGTAAACAAAATTCCAAAATTCAAGAAACTACGGTTATCGAAGGGTTGAGTTTGTACCCAAATCCTGTGAGTAATGGCAAAGTATATATTACCTCAAAAAATGATTTAGATAAAAACATCATTATCTTTGATGTTCTTGGGAAAAAAGTCCTTCAAACTACAATGAGTTCAAAGGAACTTAACATTTCTAATTTGTCTCCAGGTGTTTATATCATCAAAATAGACGAAGCTGAATCTACTGCTACGAGAAAGCTTATCGTAAAATAAAGAAATCTTATCTTTTTCCTTAATTTAATGTTTTTTTTACATTAAATTTTTCTTATATAGAGGAAATCTTGTTATATTTGCATAACTAATTTAAAAAAAATGTTATGAAAAAACTTTACACTTTATCTTTTATTTTGTTGGCTTCTATTTTTGCTGTAAATGCTCAAAATTTAGTAACAAATCCTACTTTTGCTTCAGGACTCACTGGATGGACTGCTGGGCCAATTGGAACCTACACATTACCAACCTCTGTCACCACCGATGGAAATGATGATCTTAATTCTGTTCAATATGTTGCTACAGCAACAACAGGTTTTTATCAAGAAATCCCTGTAACAGCTGGAAGTCAATTAGTCATTTCATTTTACTACAAATCAAGTGGAGACGGTACCGATTCAAGAATTTGGAGTAATTACAAAGATGCTTCTGACGCAATTATTTATCAAGATGCAACTACAGCAAATGACCCTTTGAGAACCAACAATGTATATTTACCAAATGCAGCTACTTGGACACTAAAAACTATTACTGTTACTGCACCTGCAAATGTTACTAAACTTGTTTTAGCATTTAGAGCCTACACTGGAGGCACAGTTAGTTTTGATCAAATTTCCGTTGTTCAAACTATTCTTGGTGTAAAACAAAACACTATTTCAGGATTGAAAATGTATCCAAACCCTGTTAAAGATGGCAATTTATACATCACTTCTAATAGCAGTGAAGCAAAAACAGTAACAGTTTATGACGTCTTGGGTAAACAAGTTTTAAATGCAAAAACATCTAACAATACTGTAAATGTTTCTACCCTAAAAGGTGGTGCTTACATTGTAAAAATCGCTGAAGACGAAAAAACAGATACTAGAAAATTAATTATCGAAAATTAATTTTTACAAACTTTTTTAAAAGCTCTAATGAAAATTAGGGCTTTTTTGTGGTTTATTTTACAAGCAAAATTGATCTCAAATTATTGCTATCTGTTAATTATCATTCTATTAAAAAGAATAAAAGTAGCTTTTTTATTTTCTTACAAAGAAAATACTTACTATATTTACGATTTAATTTCAAAACCAACCTTTTATGAAAAAACTTTACCTTCTGTTTTTTATTTTCTTGACTTCACTTTCATTTGGACAAGTATTCTCAAGCATTTATGATTTTTCAGATGTGACAACATCATCGGGAAAAATAGACCCAACACCTGTGCCAACAGCACCTGGCGTTACTTTTGGAAGTTTCAAAGCCGTCAATCCAGTTGCTTTAAACTCTTCAACAAATTCAAAATTCTCATTCACAAATCAACCAACTGGAGCAATTAATGCAAACAATTCTTATTCGAGCCTAACGGGATCAATAGATTTAGACACCTATTTCGAAGTAACTTTAACACCTCAAGTAGGTTCTAGTTTAACTTTATCGCAATTAACATTCTATTCTCAAAGATCTGAAACAGGAATTAGAACATATTCCGTAAGATCTAGTGTTGATGGCTATGCAACAAATTTACCTGCCTCAGTTTCTCCAGGAAACGCAGAATTATCGGTTCAAGCCGGAGATATTTTCTTCAGAACTCACGATGCCAATACTGCCCCTCAAACTGGGACTCTCATCACATTTTCAGGACCCAATTTTACTGGGGTGACTAATCCAATTACGTTTAGAATCTATGGCTTTAACGCCGAAGATTCAACAGGAACATTTAGTATTTCTAATGTTGTATTCTCTGGATCCACACCCGATTTGAGAGTGAAACAAAATGCAATTGCAGGTTTAAATATGTATCCGAATCCAGTTTCAAAAGAAACATTGTACATCACTTCCAACAGTAGCGAGGCAAAATCGATTTCGGTTTTTGACATGTTAGGAAGACAAGTTTTAAACACTAAAACGACAAATAATGCTGTAAATGTTTCAACTTTAAAAAATGGTTCTTACATAGTAAAAATAACCGAAGACGGCAAAACAGATACCAAAAAATTAATTATTCAATAATTAGTTTCAACCTATTTTCTAAAAACTCCAATTGTAAAGTTGGAGTTTTTTTTATTTAATTACCTTTGTAAAAAACATTTCTTGATTTCAATTCCCGACATATTTACTATTTCAAGCCAAAAGCAATTTGAAAAAGCTGCGCTAAAAGTGTTCCGTTTTCAATACGAAAACAACTTGGTCTATCGGGAATTTTGCAATTTTTTGAAAACTGATTTTCAAAAAGTAAAATCTTTAGAGCAAATTCCGTTTTTGCCGATACAATTTTTCAAAAGTCATGTAGTAGTTTCCAACACAAATCCTGCTCAAAAAACATTTACAAGCAGTGGAACTACAGGAATGTCAACCAGCCATCATTATGTGACCGATATTTCTTTATACGAAGAAAGTTATCGAAAAGGTTTTTCTCAATTTTATGGTAACATTGAGGATTATGTAGTTTTGGCTTTGCTCCCATCCTATTTGGAGCGCGAAGGTTCTTCTTTGATTTATATGGTGGAGGATTTAATTCAAATGACAAATAATTCCGAAAGCGGATTTTATCTTCACAACCACAATGAACTCATCGAAAAATTAACCCGATTAGACAATGCTGGACAAAATGTAATTTTGATTGGAGTTACGTATGCATTGTTGGATTTAATCGAAAACCGAAAGTTTGACTTGCAAAACACTATCATAATGGAAACGGGTGGAATGAAAGGTAAACGTAAGGAAATGATTCGCGAAGAGCTACACGAAAAACTCTGTCAAGGCTTTGGCGTCAAAGCCATTCATTCGGAATATGGAATGACAGAATTACTTTCTCAAGCTTACTCGCTTGGCAATGGCGTGTTCGAATGTCCTTCTTGGATGGAAATCCTAATTCGCGATACCGAAGATGCTTTGACTTATGTAGCCGATGGAAAAACGGGTGGAATCAATGTGATTGATTTGGCAAATATTAATTCTTGTTCGTTTATTTCCACTCAGGATTTGGGCAAAAAAAATCCCAACAATTCATTTGAAGTCTTGGGGCGTTTTGATAACAGTGATATTCGAGGTTGTAATTTGATGGTTATTTAAAAAACTAGACGATTCATAATTTTGCTTTTTAAACTCTTTTAGCTAAAAATAAAATTTAAGAAAAGCATTTGTGATATCAATTAATCTTCTCAATTGTAACAAAAGTATATCCTTGTAATTTTCCATAAAGTATCATTTTCTCCAAGGCGACAAGCATTTCTTCTGATTTTCCAAAATCTTGATCGTGCATCAAAACGATAGCACCGGGATGGAGGTAATTTTTAAACTTATTTTCTAAATCAATACCATTGTTTTGCGTTTTGTCCCAGTCCATTGTTGTCAAGGACCAAAGCACCGTCGTAATTCCTTTACTTCCAAGAAAATCAATTTGTTTTTGTGTAATTCCTCCAAAAGGAGGCCGATAATAGTTGGATTGAATTCCCGCAACTGTTTTTAATTCTTCAATAGTTCTTCCTATTTGCTGCTCCCATAATAGATTTTCATCTAATTTGTATCCATTAGTATGATCCCAACTATGATTGGCAATTTGATGTCCACTTTTCTTCGCTTTTTCGATAATTTCCCTTTTATCAGCGAGATTTTTACCCAACCAAAAAAAAGTGGCTTTAACTCTATTCCTATTTAAAACATCCAAAATTTTGTTGGACAAATCCGTTGGACCATCGTCGAATGTCAAGGCAACAATCTTTTTTCCGTTTCTACCTCTAACCAAGCAATTTCCTTGGCTCAAAACTTCTTGTTCTAAAAAATACTTTGGAATTAATGGAAGACTGTCTACTTGTAGCTTGCTAACATTCGCATTTGTGCCTACAATTGCTGCATTCTTCTTCGTTACGCAACTATTGAATAGTATGCTAATAAGTAAAACACTGATAATTTTTAAAACACGTTTCAAATGAATATATTTAATTGTTGACAAATTCTATGATGTAATATTGCCAAGCAAGATAACCTAATTCTGTTAAATGCAATCCATCATTAGTATAACTGCCCACCATCAAATCATTTTGATCTGCAAACCTTGAGTGCAAATCAATTATTTGAAGATAATTCGCTGGGGGCATTGCTTTCAAAATGGTATTTGTAGCTGCAATTCTTTCTTTCGAAGGATTATTATTGGCTGTTGGCAAAATAGTTTGGACATAAATTTTTGTATTTGGTGATTCTAAATGAATTTTATCTACTATCGATTTGATATTGTTTGCTACATATTCAGGTGTTAATTCATTGTGAAACAAATCGTTAATCCCAATTTTCAGGAATACTTTTTTGGGCTTGTAATAATAGATTTCTGCCAATCTGTTTAAAATTCCCGCAGTAACATCGCCAGCAATCCCTCTATTTTTCACCTTAGAATTATTAAATCTTTGTCCCCAATTTCCACCAAGTTCTGTAATACTATTGCCAACAAAAACTATATCTCCATTTTGAAGCGGATTGGCTTTAAATTCAACTATTCGTTCGATATAATGAGTTTTAGTCCACTCAGTGTGATTTGAAATTACCACGTTTGGTGAAGGATAAAGTATATTAGTGTCAAAAGGTGGACTTATAGCAATTTCGTTTTGTGAGCAACAAGAATTTAAACTCAATAATACTATTGCTAAAATAAATAATATTCTCATTGGTTAATTTTTAAGTGATGGTTAATTTCTAAGTTGCATTTTGTAATTATATTTGATGATTTTGTAATGGTTATATGTTTTCTAATTTTTTAAAACAATTTCATAATTTAGTAATACTTCTAACCTTTAGTCTCATATCTAATAAAAAACTTATTTATGGACTTTTTTATTTCTCAAATAGTTTATAAGTAATTGGGGTCTATCGGTTTGAATCATGTTCACTCCTTTTTTTAAATACCAACCATAAATGCTATCATTATTTTTAATCGCCTCATTGTCGTCATAACCAGCATTTAGTGAAGCCCATAATGAATTGACCCAAATTCTGCTGCCTTTCTTCTTTATTTGAGGAAACCTAGTCAACACTTTTGAAGTGTCTTTTGAAAATACTATTTCTAATGCTTTAACTTTTAACTTTGTTTGATAATCATCAATTATTTGTTGTGCATTGGGTTGATTATCCAAATTAATTATCGGCATAAATATGATGGTGTCTAATTTTGTTCCAAAATCGGCCTTGACCTGATCAACGGTTTTATTATAACCCTTCATTACTATTTGATTTGTTGTGCCAGTTTTTTTAGCAATGTCATAAGCCTGATTGAAAAATTCGTATGATTTATCCAAATTTACTAGTGCTTTTCCTTTGCAAACAAGAAGAGCTTCTTCCAATGTTGGAATTTTATATTTTGTTTCAACTCCCAAACCATCTTTTAAATATAGTTTTCTCAGTGAATCTAAAGTCCAGTTGGAGACCAATCCTTTCCCATTTGTTGTCCTGTCTAATGTTTTGTCGTGCATAATTACCAATTGATTGTCTTTGGTTTTGGCTACATCCATTTCTGCCATATCAACACCCATATCAATAGCACTGGAGAATGCCTCTAAAGAGTTTTCAGGAAAATTTCGCCAATCACCTCTATGAGATATCACTAAAACATCTGATCCACCAGAATTGTTCAATTGTTGGAGAAGTTGGTCTATTTTATCTTGTTTTGCAATTTGGATTTGTGAATTACAAGAAAAAATCGAAATGCCAATTAAACCTACTGCAACTATTGATAAAATATATTTCATTATTCCGTTTAATTGCGAGATTTATACCGCACAAAAAATTAGTACTCTATTGTAAATTTTTTATTCAAATCTAAAAAGGCATAGTATCATTTTATTTTTTACTGTCCGAATTTAAAACTAAATCCAAACCGTTTTTGAGTTGCAAATTTTCGGATTCAGCAATCACTTTTACTGAATTTTTTAAATTTTTAGTTTTAAGAATAATAGTTGCAATTCCAGCTTCGGCTTTCACTGGATTTTCTCCTATTATTTCGGCGTTTCCTTCTGCTAAAGAAAAAGTTACTTCATTCGTTGCCGTTGGGATTATTGTTCCGTTAGCATCCGTGATTTTGGCATAAACAAAGACCATATCCGGAAAATCAGGATTTATTGGTTTTGAAGAAACATCATAAGTCAACTCAATTTTAGAAGGACTTTCAGGAGTTTTGACTACGTTAGAAACTACTTTTTCTCCGTTGATAAATCCATCAGCTCGCAATGCTCCTGAGACAAATTTATCCATCTTGAAAACAAATGGAGGATGTTTTAATTTGTCACTGTTTTCATTAATCAAAGGTTTTTGTTTGGCAACCAAAACATCATTTAAATACAAAGCGACCTCATCACAATTGCTGTAAACAGTTACGTTCAAAGGCGAACTTTCTGTCCAATTATTGGCAATTGTCACCATTGGACCTGAAACTAATTTTGTGTCCAAAACCACATTAGCATCACGCTGGCTTTGGTAAAAAGAATACGAAAACTTCGGAATTCTAAAAATATCGCTTATTCCTGAACTTTCTAAATCATTGCTGTAGCCGCGATTGTAATCGAACATTACCCAATTGGCTTCGCCAATAGTCTGCTTCCCTTTTCTATTAGAATTTGCCGCTTCCTGAAAATTATAGGCTTGTTGCAACAATCTTTTTTCTCCGTGAGCTCGCAATTGTCGTGAAGTTCGTTCTTCTTCTTTCAAATTCGAAAATTCCTTTTGATTGAATCCGGCATTTTGTGCATAATATTCCCAATCTCCATATTCTGCTATGAAAATTTTACGGTTTCCTTTGTTGTATTTCGTCCAATAATCGGGCGCTTTTCCGTGTTGGCGTGCTGGAATAAAAATGTCATAATTTTCGTTATCAATCCAACAAGCGGTGAAATTATTTCCTAATGGTAATTCCTCTTTCAATGCTTTCGAAGCTAATTGCATAAAACTATCGCTCATCTGGGTTTCGTTCAAAGAGGCTTCCCAAAAAATAATGCTGGGATGATTGCGGTCCCTTCTCGCCATTTCCCGAATGTCTTGAAGAGCATTTTTTTGAAAAGTTTCGTTACCAAAAAATTGCCAGCCCGTTAAACTGTTCATTACCAAAATTCCCAATTCATCACACGCATTTAGGAAAGCTTCGGCGTGCGGATAATGCGACATTCGCACCAAATCAAAACCTGCATTTTTAATTTTTACGGCATCGCGATATTGAGCTTCGTCCGAAATAGCATAACCCAAATACGGATATTCCTGATGTTCATTCGTTCCTGTAATGTAAATTTTCTCATCGTTGAGATAATAGCCATCTTCTTTTATTTCCGATTTTCGAATTCCTATTTTCTCTGAATAATGGTCTAAGATTTTATTTTTAGCAATTACCTGAACTTCTAAATGATATAAATTGGGTTTAGCAATCGACCATAATTTAGGGTTATCCACGACAATGTTTTGAGTAATGGTTTTGTCTGAATTGGCATTTATTGTGAATGCTTCCGAATTGAATTCGAGTTTTTTGCCTTCATTGTCAGTCAAAACAAACTTCAAATTTGCTTTCTTTTCGACAACATATTCATTTTTTAAATGAACCTGAACTGTTCCAGAAGCTTTGCTTTTGTTGCTATTGTCAAAATTTACATAAATTCCGCCACTGGCTTTTTGATTGGCCTGAATCGGATTGGTAATGTATAATTTATCGGTTGTAATGAGATATACATTTCTGTAAATGCCACCATAATAATTAAAATCCAAATCCTTTAAAGGCTTTCCGGGAAGAAACTCTGGATTGTCTTCGTTGTTGACTTTGACTTTAATAATATTTCCTTTCGAATTCAAAAAAGGTGTAGCATCAACCGTAAAAGGCAAATAACCACCTTTGTGATTGGTCACTTTCTGGTCGTTAATCCAAACATCGGCTTCCTGCATCACGCCTTCAAAATAAAGGAAGACTTTCTTGTTTTTTGAGTTGGCAACATTGAACTTTTTTTGATACCAACAAGTTCCTTGAAACTGATTGTTGACCACCAAAGGTTCTATTTTTGCCGTATGTGGAATGGTAATTTTCTCCCAATTGGAATTGGCTTCTTCTCTTTTGAATTCCCAATCGGAACCGAAATTAACTTTGGTTCTGGATTGCGAATTTATGTTTCCAATAGAAAAAAGGAATACTAAAAAAAATGTGTTTCTTAAAATGAATTTCATTATTGTTTTTATTAATTTTTAAAAGCGTCAAGTGCAGGCGAAGGTTTTCCGTCAGATTGCCAAGCATTCAATTGATAACCACTCCAGCTTTTTTCGCCTTGTGGTTCCCAATAAATAACACCAAGCCCTTTGTTATTAGGAACCGATTTTACTGCTTTGATTACGGCAACCAACATATCTTTGGTGTTTTGAACCAAGGTGTAATCACCTCCAACCTCAACGACCATTACTTCTTTACCATATCTGGAGACCATATCTTTTAGATTATTTTCCAAATCAAGAATCGTGGCCGTATAATCACTTTTTATCCAATACGGATAATACGAAAGTCCTATCACGTCATATTTTACATTATTGGCTTTTGCATTATCAAAAAACCATCTGAACTTGGAATTATTATTTCCTTCGTCAACATGCACGATTACTTTTATATTTGGATTTACCGCTTTTGTAGCTTCGTAGCCTTTATTTAATAATTGTGCCAATTGACTGAAATTAGAAGATTTGCCTTCGGGCCATAACATTCCACCTGGAATTTCGTTGCCAACTTGCACCCATTCTGGAGTTACTCCAGCAGATTTCAATACTGTCAAAACATCAAAAGTGTGTTTGTAAACGTCGTTTTTCAACTCTGCAAAAGAGTGATTTGCCCAAGCAGCTGGTTTCGCTTGTTTTCCTGGATCAGCCCAAGTATCACTATAATGAAAGTCAATCATAATGCGCATTCCCATTTTTTGAGCACGAACCGCCATCACGACAGTTTCGGCTGGACTACAATGTCCACTAGCTTTATCATCATTTGGATTCACCCAAACCCGAAGCCGAATGGTATTCATTCCCCTGTCTTTCAACAATTGGAGACAATCTTTTTCTTTACCGTCAGTGTCGTAAAATTTGTATCCTGTTGCTTCCATTTGGGGCAACCATCCCACATCAGCTCCTTTAGAAAAAGCAAAAGTTGTTGGTTCAGAAGTTTGTGCGCCACTGCTAAAAGTAATTAGCAATGTGACTGCTGCCATCAATACGAATCGAAATTGTACTTTAGATTTCTTCATTTTTAGTTAAAAAAGGTGTAAAACGTTATTGTATATTAAATTGGATAAACTCCTTACTAATTTTATAAAAATATTTTTACTGTTTATTTTTTGATGAATTTAAATTGTTGTGTTCCATCTTGTGAATCAATTGATAAGATATAGATGCCAGAACTTAATTTAGACACATCAATGGTGTTTCGACCTTCTGAATTGACATTAGAATAAACAGTTTTTCCTAAAATGTTGGTGATTTTTAATGATTTAACAGTTACACCATTGGCATTTTTAAAACTTAAAATATTGGAAACCGGGTTTGGATACAACACAAATCCTTTATCCAAACTTAGATCATCAACTCCCAATGTTCCTGTTGCCGCAATAGTTAATTTAGAAGACAAACTAGACCCGAGTTTTGTTCCCCAATTTGCTGTCCAAAGTTCTGTATAGATGTCATAATATTCTCCATTGGCCAAACTTGCAGTTGGAGTCGTAGCCAGTGGTATCGTAAGATTAACTTGAGTGGTAACATTTATTCCTGTAGAAGGCACTAAAAATTGATTTCCAGTACTTTCTGTAATTGTTTGTAACCATTGACCACTTGAATTTCTTTTGAATAATCCCACATAAAAATAATCGGTGGCAGTGTTTGCAGTATAGGTTAAATTTGCAGTTACATTTTTACCCTGTTCGACAGGATTGGCAGCGAATCCATCAATTTTCACTTGTTCAATAACCTGATTTATCTCGTTTTTAAAAGCATCTAATGCAAGTGAAGGTTTTCCATTGGATTGCCAAGCATTTAATTGATACCCACTCCAACTTTTTTCTCCCTCTGGTTCCCAATAAATTACACCAAGACCTTTGTTATCAGGGACTTTTTTTACGGCTGCGATTACTGCAAGCAACATATCGTAAGTGTTTTGAACCAAGGTATAATCACCTCCAACTTCTACAACCATCACTTCTTTGCCATATCTTGTAACCATGTCATTTAAATTATTTTCTAAATTGGCAATCGTAACAGTGTAATCGCTGTTTAACCAATAAGGATAATATGACATCCCTATGACATCATATTTTACATTATAGTTTTTTGCATTATCAAAAAACCATCTGAATCTACTATTGTTATTGCCTTGGTCAATATGAACAATCACTTTGATAGCAGTATCAATCGCTTTTGTTGCATCGTAACCTTTATTAAGTAATTGGGCCAATTGACTCCAATTTGACGTGCTTCCTTCTGGCCATAACATTCCTCCTGGAATTTCGTTGCCAATTTGCACCCATTCTGGAGTTACTCCAGCTGTTTTTAGTGCATTCAACACATCATAAGTATGATTGTAAACATCATTTTGTAAGTCTGCAAATGAATGGCTTGCCCAAGCGGCTGGTTTAGTTTGATGCGCGGGATCGGCCCAAGTATCACTATAATGAAAGTCAATCATAATGCGCATTCCTAATTGTTGTGCTCTAACAGCCAATAAAACCGTTTCGGCTGGACTACAATGCCCGTTAGTCTTATGAGTTGATGGGTTTACAAATACACGCAATCGAACGGTGTTCATTCCCCTATCTTTCAGCAGTTGTAAACAATCTTTTTCTGTGCCGTCAAAATCATAAAATTTGTATCCCGTAGCCTCCATTTGTGGCAACCAACTTACGTCACCTCCTTTTGAAAATTCTGGAGTTGTGACAGTTTGTGCGTTAACACTAAAATAAGTCACTAACGTTAGTAATGGAATTAAGATTAAATGAAATTGTAATGTTGTTTTTTTCATGATATTTATAAAAAGGGTGTAAAACTTAGTTTTACGTTTGTTTTAAAAAATTATAAGACCGTTAGTTATATTTTGCATCCTACCGCATTTTTATATTGATAAAATAAATTTCAACTTAACATACAAAGCCAATCAAGGATTCGCTTCAATAGTGTTTCTTCAACTAATCAAAATAAAAAATAGCTTAACTGCGATTTCCAAAATACCGTTTGATGTACAACTAACAGTCTATAAAATTAAAAAACTATTGATGAAATCTTTACTATAATGGAAAAGATTTCCTTGTTTCTATTTTTTGTAAAATTTAAAGTTTTTTGCTCCTTCGTCTGAACTTACCGATAAAATATAAACCCCTGAACTTAAGCTAGAAACATCGATAGCACTATTGTTCAAAGCTTTTGACCGAACAACAGTCTTGCCCAAAACATCCACTATACTGAATAAAGGGTTTGACAAATTATTGGCATTGGCAATTTTTAAAACATCGGTAGCTGGATTTGGATATACAGACAATCCATTAATTAAATTCTTTTTGTCAAGACCCAATGGAGCCGCAGTAAAATTATAATTTACTGTGCTATAATCGCCCGCCAACCAATTACCGCCAACGTCTTTTAATTCTAGAGTTACTCTATAATTTTCATTCCCAGTTAAAGCCGAAGTTGGTGTTGTTTCGGCTGGAATTGCAACGGTAAACGCTCCTGTAACATCTGTCCCTGCTGATGCTGGATCTAATTCTACATAACCAACTGTGCTAATATAATCCCAAGGATTAACACCTCCATTTTTAGTAACAGCAGCAGAAACCTTGCCAGCAGAAGCTGCTGTATATTTGTAATTAACAATCAAATCCGTTCCTACTTGTGTACTGGCAGGAATTAAAGTAACACTCATAGATGGAGTGACAGCTGTGGCTGCAGTAAAATTTAATTGTGTTGCTGGATAATCGCCTGCTATCCAAGTATAAGTTGGCAGAGATTTCAGCTCAATGCTTATTTTGTAATTTTGCAGCCCAGTTAAATTTGCAGTTGGCGTAGTACCACTTGGTATTGTGATATTAAAAGAACCTGTAACATCTGTACCTGCGACAGCTAGATCCAACCCTTGGCCGGCAACATAAGAAATATAAGTCCAGTCGTTTAGTAAATTTATACCGCAAAAAATATAACTATCCGCAGCAACTGTGTATTTATAATCTACTTTGAGAACAGTTCCAACGGGTACAGGATTGGAGATGACTGATGTAATTGTAACGGACTGTGCCATTCCGTTAAACGAAATAGAAGCACATAAAAGTAAAAAAAGTAATTGTTTTTTCATGATTTCTTGTTTTTAGTTGTTAGCAATTTTTAATTGTTTATTTGTATTTGGTTCAATAAGTAGAAAAAATAAGTCTAATTCTACTTATTAACATTGTTATATTTTACACTTATTATTTCTGGATAATTTCATTCATCCAATTCACTCCATCGTGGAGGTTGTAATTGAAATCCCAAAAGGCTTTATTTTCCCACGAAGAACCCGCTCCATATTGATCTGGAAAAATCAATGTTTTAGAACCAACCCATTCTCCTCCCCAATAAATGATTCCTATTCCACCAGCATCATATAATTCTTGTCCAAAATCTACCATATACTTTTTTTGCGTATTTGTAGTGGGTGGATTAGTATAGCCAGCAGGAATATTTTCGACACCTAGAATATCGACGTGTGCATCATTGCCGCCAGTTCTGAATAATTGTGCAGTTTCCATAATTAGAAAATCTTTTTTGTAGGTGCTCTTTACAAAACCAACCACATCTGTCCAACTCTTGAAATCTCCTAAAGAATGCCAAGCGTGATAATGAGAAAGTGCCATAATATCAAAGTCCAAACCATTGCTTACGTGGGATTTTAACCAAAATTTCAAACTGGCGGCATCAAAAATATGACAAGCAATCTTCATGTTTAATCCATATTTCTTGTTTAAATCTCTTACTGCTTTAGTCCCGGCGTTCAACAGTTTTACTGTTCTAACCACACTATACGCTGGCAAATCACTCTCTTTCATATTGGGTTCTAAAAATCTTTGGTTGGTTTCATTGCCAATAGCAACAATTTCTGGAGTTAAACCAGCTTTGATATAATCTTCTAATACGGTAGTGGTATGCACATAAACTGCTTCTTTTAACTTTTCGATATCTGTTGCAAATCCCTGCCAAGCTAAAGGAGCCACATAATCGTTTAATCTTTGAGCATCGTCTAGCGCCATAGATTGATATCCAAAAGTTAACAACGTTTTTAATCCTGCATTTTTGGCTCGTTGCATTTCTATTTTTACTTTTTCGGGCGAGCCGAAATCAACATCTGCATAACCTTTAGTGTAGCTACTTTTATAGGGAGGATTATCAATTCGAAGCCGAACCATATTTCCGCCGTGATCTGCAATACTTTTAAAGGCATCTTTTGGCACTCCATTTTCTTTGAAAACCACGCCACCATACCTTTCTTGATGGGCTACATACGCCATATAAGTTCCCTTATAAAACACCTCACTGGGTTTGGGTATATAGGTAGTTGGATTTGGAATAGGGTTTTCCATGGAACAACTAAATTGTATAAATAAAGTGAGAAGCCCTATGATTTGTATTATGCGATATTTTGAAAACATATTCTGTATGTGTTAAATTAATTATTGTATTAGCCTAAACGTCATATTCAATTCCGTTACAATGCAAACCATTTATTGATTATTTTGTGTCTATTAAATCTTATATGATTTTAAGGTTTTAAAACATAAGTTCCTGATTTAAAATTTACTGTGATAGTATAATTCCCAGGATTAGGAGCAGTAATACTACTTCCTGCCCAGTTAGGCGCTTGATTTAAAGTTAAATTACCAGCCAAAGGTGGTTCAGAATCAGTTTTCCCAAGATAAGCTGGGGTTGACCAAGTAGCATTGGCATTGAGGAACGCATATTTACCCGCTTTGAGTGTTGTTGTGAGGGTAAAAGTATTGTTATCCACTTTGGTAAATTTTTGAGCAGTTCCCGGAGCAGCCCATCCATTTGTTGTTGCATCGCCAATAATATATAATTCTGCTGGCGAAGTCATTAATTCCGCAGGCGTTATAGAATAAATACCTGTGGTAAAATTAAGTATAACTTGGTAAACTCCTGAAACAGCTGGAGATTTTATAGGATTACCGCCCCAACTCGTTGCCGAACCTCTGGGTTCAAAAGTGCCACTAGTTTGTGGAGTTGTATTGCTATCCATTGTTACATAAGCTGGATCTGACCAAGTTGAAGCAGCAGTAATAACGGCAAAACTTTTTCCTCCAGTTAATGCTACAATAAGTCCAAAACGATGATCGTCTATCTGAACCATTTTCTGTATGTCGGGTACAGGAGTTCCCCAATTAGATGGTACAGCATCGCCTTGAAGATAGAGTTCCGCTGGCATTGGGTATTTGAGAATAAGCGAACTGTAAGGCGTAATTGTTAATACACTGACGTTAGAATAAATAGGTAAAGCGCCATATTTCAAGTTAGCTTTTAATCGCACTTTCATTTTTGATGCCACCTCTGGAGTTAATTTCAGTGCAAATGCCTTGGCATTCAAATCAGCGTGTGTCAAGGAGATATTATTACCCGAAGCGATAGCAATTTCCAGAGGACTTACAAATTCACCATCGTTATTGTCCATTTGGATGGTGTATGACAATGGAGTGTCAACACCATACCAAGATTTATTATCCCAATTTAATGTGATTGCAATGTTTTTGTCTGCATCCTTTTTGTTAAGTACAATTTCGCTAATGCTATTGGTTAATAAAAATCTACCCTCAGCAGGTGGTTCAGCTACCGACATCAAAGTATCATCACTACAAGAAGAAGCGGTTGCGATAATCAGCGTGATGGCAAATAGTATTTTATAAAACTTTTTCATAATTAATTTTTTTATATTTTGGTTTTCAACTATTTAGAAACCATCAATTTGTTTTAAATTAGGATTTACTAATAAATCAGATGTTGGAATCGGGAATAAATTGTATTTTTTATCGACTGCTGTACCAGCTTTCACTCCGCCTTTCCAAGCCCATAAATAGGTTGATGTTGTTAGTTTATTATAACGAACCAAATCGGTTCTACGATGGGTTTCCCAATACAATTCTCTGCCTCTTTCGTCTAAAATAAAATCAAGTGTAAGCGCAGAAGCCGAAATATTGCCGCTGTTACTTGTAGGATCATTGGCGTAAGCTCGACCTCGTATTTTGTTGATGTAAGCAAGAGCTGTAGCATTGCTTCCACCAGTTCCTCCGCGTAAAACTGCTTCTGCATAAGTCAAATAAATTTCGGCTAGACGAAATACTGGAAAATCAATATCGGATAAATTGCCAAAAGTATTGTTTTGGGTAAGTGGTGTCCCATCACGCTTTACGTTTCTGTATTTATAAGCAGAATAACCATCTGTACTTGTAGTGACATTATTTACCTCTAAATTTTGTCCCGTGGTATAAAATAAAGCACGTTTGTCAATAGTAGGAGTTGCCGATGGGAACAACGCCGGGATTTGCTGAGTAAATCTAAAAGCACTCCAACTTCCTGACATACCATTTATATTGGCAGGAACTCCGGCTGGACCTAAAGCAAGGAAATTTGTACTATACCAAGTTTTGTTGGTGTTATCATAATTAATGGTGAAAATAAATTCATTTGTGTTCAAATTGTTATCCCCCAGCATTAACCAAGCATAATTTGACTCTAACGAATAGCTTGAATTTATTATTTTATTGCAATACGTGATGGCGTCGGTATATCGATTTTCTCCAGTATAGACATTGGCGTTCAAATACATTCTGGATAATAATGCCCAAGCTGCCGCTTTGTCTGGTCTTCCCAATTCATTAGTTTTAGGTTCGACCAATAAAGTTTCAAGTTCTTTTAACTCCGATTCTATGAATTTAAACAAATCGGCACGTTTAATTTGAGTTGGATACGATTTTGCCAAAGTTTTTTCGGTAGGAAACGGAGGATTTCCGTAACAATCCATCAATATCCAAAAGCAGTAAGCTCTCAAATATCGAGCCTCAGCCTGAAATTGTTTTATTTGGGTAGCATCAGCGGCAGAAAATCCTCTTTTGGATAGCAGCTCGTCCGAGGATTGATTGATAAAATCGTTACACAATGTAATCATCGTAAGTGCAGAAGTATAAACATTTGCAATTGCCGGTGAATCAGCACTCCAAGCTAGTTCGTGATAAATACCATCTCCTCCATCATTCCAAGTGCTCACCGCCATATCAGTAGAATATTCTTGCATACTCCAATAAAATCTCAAGAAAGTACTGTAAGCCATTTTTGAATAAGCTCCAGCCAAACTTTGTTTGTAAGCTGCTACACTAGTAAAATGAACATTATCTGTATCTGCGTTCAAAGGAAGTTTCTCCAAATCATCTGTGCAAGAATGTAAACTTGTAGTAACAACTAAAAGTAACATTCCTAAAAGAAACCAAATACTATTCAATTTTTTCGAAGTTCTCATATTATTTTTTTAGTTATTTAGTTAAAAATTAAGATTTAGTCCCATTGAAAAAATACGGGGCACTGGATAAGCATTTTCCGAGCCGAAATTAGCTTCAGGATCAAGACCTTGATAGTCTGTAATTATAAAAACATTTTGTACTGAAAAATTAACGTTCAGTCCCACTTTAGAATTAGCCAATACTTTACCAAAATCATAGCCAACACTGAAATTATCCATTTTTAGAAAAGATGCATTTTGCAAATAGAAATCACTATACCCTTGTGCTGGATCATTATGACTAAAAAGGGTTTCATTATACAAAGTGCTCAGGTTTTGCGAAGTCTGCCATTCCGTAATAGAAATGGTGTTGTCATAAGGATGAAAAAACAAATAATGGTCTATATTGGAATGGAATGCAGTACTAAAATTCCATTTTTTATACTGGAAATTAGTACTAAAACCCATTAGATATCTAGGTGCAGTCGATTTATTTGTGATATATCGGTCGCTAGCATTTAGCATCCCATCATTATTGACGTCAAGCATTTGTCCCTCGATTGGCATTCCGTTTGCACCATAAACTTGATGGTACAAATAAAAGGTGTTGCGTGGATAACCTACGGTATTTACCAAAGTAGCATTGCTAAACAAACCAATTCCTTCATCGGAAACATCGTTTAAATGTGTGATTTTATTTTCGTTGTAGGTAAAATTAAAATTTAGATCCCAAGTCATTTTATCGGTTTGCACCGGAATTGCTTTTAAGGCAAATTCAACTCCGCGATTTTCCATTGTACCAATATTTAGCAGCAATTCACTGCCTTGATTAAAGCCTAGAGGAACCCGCGTGTTATTCAACAAATCTTTCGTTTCTTTAAGATATACATCGACACTTCCTGTAATCCTGTTTTTTAAAAATCCAAAATCCAGTCCAATATTCGAAGAGGCAGTCTCTTCCCATTTAAGATTTAGATTATAAGCTCCCGGATTAACGGTTAAATAGCTGGTATTGCCAAAAGTGAATTGCTCGTCTGTATTCCCCGAAAAATAACTAGGCCTGTAATAATAATTCGCAATACCGTCTTGTTGCCCAGTAACACCATAGCCCAATCTTAATTTCAAATCAGAAAACAGTTTGGTATTTTTAAGAAATCCTTCCTCTTTTATTTTCCACGCAAAAGCTGCAGACGGAAACAAACCCCATCTGTTTTCTTCTGAAAATCGGGAAGAACCATCTTGACGTAAAGACGCTGTTAGTAAATATTTTTCGTTGAAGACATAATTCAGTCTGCCATAAAAAGAAATGATGGAATGACTTGGCTTGTCAAACGGAAAAACAGGATCGCTGTTTGGAAATTTAATACCATCAGGTCTAAAGGTTGGATAAGAATAGTTGGTCGTTAAGAAATCATTATAGGAATAACCAGCCGTAATATCAAACCTGCTTTTTATGGAAGCTATTTCTTTACTATAAAACAAATAAGATTCAAATAGGGTATTCTGCACTTCGGTAGAAGGATCGGCATAATAAATATAACCCTCTGAAAGGTTTGCCGGAAAATAGCTCGCAGAAGCAGAGCTTAAGTATTTTCCTCGTGAAATATCGTAACCTGCATTCACATTAAGATGTAAGTCAGGCAAAAAATGCATCGAATAATCTAATTGTAAATTCCCTACGCTTCTAATATTTTCGTTTCTACTTTTTACCTGCTCCAGCATACTCACTGGATTAATTATGGCTAATGCCGGATTGCTGGCGAACTGCGTGTACTGAAAATACCCTCCATAGGTTTGGTCTTCAACTCGAACAGGTTGCGAAGGATCGAATGCTCGTGCATTCCAAAGAGCGCCTTCGTTGGCAATATGTTCATCTTCAAACGAACCCTTTAAGTTTAAATTCACTTTCAAATGGTTGTCAAAAAACTTTGGACTTAAATTAAGTAAAGCTGTGAATCTTTCATAATTACCCGTTCTTAAAACGCCATCTTGATTAAGATACCCAACAGAAACTCTGTATGGTAATGATTTTATAGCACCACTCATACTTAAATTGTTTTCTGATGCCAATGCCACTTGATAAATTTCGTCTTGCCAATTCGTATTTGCTGTACCGGGTGGCGTTTTTGCTGGAGTTCCATTAGCTGTTAATGTGTTAACCAGATTTCTATATTCATCCGCAGACAATACTGGAGCTTGTTCAATAATACTGGTCACTCTTGTAGAGGATGAAAAATCAACTTGTGTTTCTTTTAAACTCCCTTTTTTGGTTGTGATAATAATAACACCATTCGACGCTCTAGATCCATAGATAGCTGATGCTGATGCATCTTTCAAGATTGTGAAACTTTCTATATCATTTGGATTCAACTGGCTTAGCATACCCGCTCCACCATTCCAACCTTCAAGAGGGACACCATCAACAACATATAAAGGGTCATTACTGGCATTCAATGAAGAACCGCCTCGAATTATGATGGAACTCCCTGCGCCTGGTTTGCCACTTCTGGGTGTTATTTGCACACCGGGAACTTTATTGGCAATTAATCCTTCAACATTGGTAACGGGTGCTTTGTGAAAATCCTTTGAACTTACTTGCGCAACTGAACCGGTAAGATCCTTTTTCTTAGTTGATCCGTATCCAATTACAACTACCTCATTTAGTGTTTTAGTCGTTTCTTGAAGAGATACATTCAATATGTTTCCTGTAATTTTTTTCTCGAAAGTTGCATATCCTAAAAATGAAAATATCGCAATATCGCCAGTATCTGCTTTTATTTGGTAATTTCCATTTATATCTGAAATAACAGAATTAGTACTGTTTTTTAAGGTTACAGTTACACCCGGAAGAGTTGTCTTTGTGGCTCCATCAATAATGGTTCCTTTAACATCTACTTTTTGTCCAAAAAACAAAAGAGGTATCAAGAAAATAATCAATGAACTAAGTAGCTTTTGTACCATAGGAGTTCTTTTTCGTTTTAGTTTAATATTCATATTTGGTTTTGATTGTAATAGTTTGATTTTTTAATTTGCTTTTAAGACTGGGTTCTTTTGATTGGTTTATTCATAATTCAATTTTTGGTTTGGTTTTTAGTTAGTATATTTTGGTTATCAATCTAGCTGTCTGGTCTAAAAAAACAGCATAAATTGAAATGTAAAATTATACTTGGGGTCACAAAAAAAAGGGGCACGAAATCGTTTTTTTAGGGGTACGAAATCGTTTTTTATTGCAGAATAAAAAGCACTAAACCTTGGAAACCAAAGGAAGAAGAATAGTAAGATTCGATTATTAAAAAATCAAAAAGAAGGATTCTATTTTTCCTTCATATAAAAAGTGGGAGGATTACCAAAACGCTCTTTGAATAGTTTACTAAAATACTTTCGGTCAGAATACCCTACTTGATAGCAAACTTCGTTTATAGAAAACTGTTTGGTTGTAAGAAGTTGTTTGGCTTTTTTCAATCTATAATCACGAATGTATTCTATAAGCGACAAGCCAGTTATTGTTTTCAGTTTTTTATAGAGCACAGAGTGACTCATTCCTAATTCTTTGGCAGCTTGATTGACACTAAGATTATCCGAATCAATATTTTTTTCGATAAACAACCCCAAGTTTTCAAGAAATTCTTGGTCTTTTTTATTTTTTACAAATTCGCCAATATCGGTAGTGTCCTCGGAATGAAATTTTTCGTGTAATAAACTTCTATTTTTAAGTATGTTTTTTATTCTAGCACGAAGAAGCGACTCGTTGAAAGGCTTGGTGACGTAATCATCGGCACCAGTTTCAAAACCTTCCATTTTATTCATAAAAGAAGCTCTGGCTGTCAAAAGAATCACTGGAATGTGGCTAGTACTAACATTTGTTTTCAAATTATGGGTCAGTTCTATTCCATCCATAATTGGCATCATGACATCACTGATAATAAGATCAGGCATTTTTTCCAGCGCCATTTCCAATCCTTCTTTACCATTATAAGCCCGCAAAATCGTAAACTCATCCGATAATAGTTCGGCTATATAATTGCCTATATCTACATTGTCTTCAACAATAAGTAACGTTTGTTCCTTTACTGCTGGATTTTCCCTGCTTTGCAAAAGCACCTCAACTTTATCTTGTTTAGTGGTAAAATAAGTATCTATAAGTTCGTCATTGGTCTCGCTTCCACAAATTTCAGTCTCACTGAAAAAAGAATTTCCTTTTTTCAATACAATTCTAAACGTACTGCCTGCCCCTTTTTTACTTTTAACCGTAATTTCTCCTTGATGCAGCTTAATAATTTCATTCGAAATGGTCAATCCCAATCCAAAACCTGCTCCATTAACACTATGAGTTTCGTAGGCTTGATAAAACCGATTGAATATTTTGGAGAGGTGTTTTTTGGAAATTCCAATTCCTTCATCGACCAATTCTAATTGTACTTCGACATCAGTTTCTGTGATGGAGAGTTTTATGGATCCACCGGCTTTTGTAAACTTCAAAGCATTGGAAAACAAGTTATACAGCACTTTTTCCATTTGGTTTTTGTCAAACCACAAAGGCATCGTTGGACTTGAGGATTCAAATTCAAACTTAATATCCTTTTGGTACGCGAATTCTTTGAAAGAAAGATAAATTTCTTGGCTAAATTTTACAAAATCACCTTTAGCTACCTTTAACTTAATTTGTTGCTGCTCCAATTTTTTGAAATCCAACAATTCATTAACGAGATTCAGTAAATATTCGCCATTTTTTTTGATGGTAGCAATTGGATTTTGTTGCTGATTTTCTGAGAGTTCATTATTTTTTAACAATTTATTTATAGAACTCAAAATGAGGGTGACGGGTGTTCGTATTTCGTGAGAAATATTAGTGAAAAAATCTTGTTTCAAATTATAGAGTTCCACGTCTTTTTCGTGCGAAAATTTCTCAAATCGTAAATCCGCTTTCATATTTTCCCATGAAATGATGTATTTCATTAAAGCATAGAAAAGTAAAATCCCAAAAAGAGCATACATTAAGAAAGCCCACCATTCTGTCCAAAAAGGTTTTTGTATTTTAATATTCAATGCACTATACTTGTTCACCCACTCACTTCCTAATTCTCGGCTCCTTACTTTAAAAACATAGTCCCCGGGAGAAAGATTGGTATAAGTAGCTGAGCCTTCTTTCCCTATTGACCGCCAGTTTTTATCAAAATTATCCATTTTTATCTGGTATTCGCAATTTGCAGAAGACGGAAAAAGCATGGCAGCAAATTCAAAAGTAATTACATCTTGATCGTGTTTTAAAGTAATATTTTTTGAAAATGAAATATCATTTTTCAATATTTCGTCTTCGCCAATTAGAACTTCCTTGTTGTAAAGTTTAAAGCTGGTGAATTTTACTTCAGGAGTTATGTTTTTGACCTTGATGGTTTCGGGATTAAATTTGACAACCCCTTTGGAACAGCCAAAATAAAGTAATCCTTTTTCGTCTTTGAAGCAAGAGTTTATATGATAATCTTCTTTAAGATTGGAAAAACTTTTAAACGTTTTTGTATTATAATCATAATTGAAAATTCTTTGCTTGGTACTAAACCAAATCAATCCTTTATTGTCTTCTATGATTGCCGTAACGGTTTGATAACGGACATTTGCATCATTATCAAAGCGATTTATTTTTTGAGTTTGGGTATTCAACATATTGATTCCTTCGCCGGCAGTTCCCATCCAAATATTGCCTTTGGAGTCTTTTAAAATACTATACAAATAATCGCTGCTGATAGAATTTGGATTGCCGTCGATACTTTTATAGACTTTAAATTGGTTGGTTTTGGTATCGAAAAGATTCACGCCTCCGCCAAAAGTCGCCAACCAAATTGAATTTCCGTCTTTTTGTAGCGATAGTATATTGTCGCTACTTATGGCGTTTTTATCTCCTTTTCTCTCCTTAAAACTTTTAAATTCTTTTGTTTTTACATTTAAATAATTTAAACCTCCACCCCAAGTCGCTATCCAAATATTGTTTTTCTCGTCCTCGACAATGTATCGAACATCATTAAAACTCAACGATTTTGGGTCGCCTATCTTCTGCTTAAATTGGGTAAAACTCCCTGTTTTGTAATTGAAATTAACCAATCCATTTACAAAAGTTCCTATCCAAAGCGTCTCGTCATTAGCTTCATAAATATATTGAATATAATCGTCGCCAATTGAGTTTTTATTTGAGCTATTGTAGCGTTTTGCAAAATTCGTTTTTTCAGGTAAAACAGTCAATCCTTTCCCGTCTAATCCCATAAAAAAAGCTTCCTTATTTTTATAGATGGACAATACCGAAATGGGAGATTCTCCCTTATTGGTGCTTGGAATAAAGGAGTAATCTTTGTTGATGCTTAACACGTCAACTCCGTTCCAGGCCGTTCCCAACCAAATATTGGAATCCTCGTCTTCCATAAGAGCATAAATGGCATTGCTGGAAATGGAATGCCCTGATTGGGAGTCATTGCTATAATTAGTAACTATTGGATTTGTGCTGTTTATGTTTTTTATTTTAAAAAGTCCAACACCATCCGTTCCAATCCAAATTACACCATTCCGATCTCTTTTGATACGGCGAACAATGTTGATTGTTTTATCAATTCCATAGGTCTTTTTTTGAAAACTCAGACTATTCACATCAAAAGTCAGTAATCCTTTTCCACTGGTTCCTATCAAGATTTCATTCTTGTTTATTCCACATAAGGAATGAATATAATCGGGAGAAATTGTAGTTAAAGACCTAATTCGGTAGAACTTTCCCGTTGAAGGATCAAATTTGTTCAATCCTCCTCCAAAAGTACCTAGCCACAGCTTCTTATTCCCATCTTCATAAATACTCCTGACATCATTATTACTTATTGAAAACTTGTTTTTACTATCGGATTTATAGATTTTAAAAGTTTGTTCTTTTTCATTAAAGGAGGAAAATCCATTTTTAGTACCTAACCAAATTGTACCTTTAGAATCCTCAAAAATAGTATTCAATTCATTGGATGGAATTGATGTATTATCGTTAGGACTATTTTTGTAGGCAACAAATGTATCGTTCGAGGGATTGTATAAGTTTAATCCACCCCCGAAAGTAGCTATCCAAATTTTTCCTTTACGATCTATTAATAAATTGGAAATATCATTGGAGCTTAATGCACTGTTTTGCTTATTGTAAATTTTTATTTTATTGCCATCAAACCGATTCAATCCATTGTCGGTTCCTATCCAAACAAAACCATTTTTCTCTTTTACAATGCTGCTTACTCTATCGTTAGACAATCCATTGGTTTGGTTTATTTTACCAAAAATAACTTGAGACTGGCTAAAAATAGGAGAAAAAACAGAAAGTAGTAAAAGAAAAAATAAAAAAAAATAAGAGTTTATTTGTTTTGTTTTCAAAGCAAAATTCGAATTAAGAGGATTCCGATTCTAAATTATTTACTATTTTTTAGCACAAATGAACTATTTAAAATTTTGTTCTAAAGGACAAATATATACAATAGAAATTTATCTGATTGTTTTTTATCAATTGGTCTTACCTAATTTGTATGAAAACAAAAAAAATCCCAACAACTCTTTAGAGCTATTGGGACGTTTTGATAATTAGGATATTCGAGGGTTATTTAACTCGAACCACAAAATAATTTTTCTTTCCGCTTTGCAACAACACAAATTGATTGTTGATTAAATCCTTGGTCGAAAGCACGAATTCTTCGGTTACTTTTTCTCTATTTACCGAAATAGAATTGGCAGTCAAAGCGCGTCTTGCTTCTCCATTCGATTTTAGAAACCCTGTTTTTTCGTTTAGAACATCAACAATGTTAATTCCAGTTTCAATTTCAGATTTTGCAATTTCAGCTTGTGGAACTCCGTCGAAAACTTCTAAGAAAGTGGCTCCGTTCAGTTGTTTCAAATCATCTGCAGTGGCATTTCCAAACAAAATTCCAGATGCTTTAATGGCATTTTCTAAATCTTCGACTGAATGTACCATCACTGTAATTTCTTCCGCCAAACGCTTTTGTAGCAAACGCAAATGTGGTGCTTCTCGATGTTTTTCTGTCAAATCCTCGATTTCCTCTTTCGAAATGAAAGTAAAAATCTTGATGTATTTTTCGGCATCAACATCGGAAGTATTCAACCAATATTGATAAAATTTATACGGTGAAGTTCTGGCAGCATCCAACCAAATATTCCCTCCTTCAGATTTTCCAAACTTGGTTCCATCGGCTTTTGTAATCAACGGACAAGTCAATGCGTATGCTTTCCCACCAGCAATTCTTCGCACTAATTCAGTTCCTGTGGTGATATTTCCCCATTGGTCGCTTCCTCCCATTTGCAACGTACATTGTTTATCTCTGTACAAATGCAAAAAGTCGTATCCTTGAACCAATTGATAAGTAAACTCCGTAAATGACATTCCTTCGGCTGCTTCAGACGACAAACGTTTCTTTACCGAATCTTTGGCCATCATATAATTTACAGTAATGTGTTTTCCCACATCGCGAATGAAATCCAAAAAAGAAAAAGTTTTCATCCAATCGTAATTATTTACTAATTCTGCTGCATTTGGCGCATCGGAAGTAAAGTCTAGAAAGCGGGACAATTGTCCTTTAATAGCTTCTTGATTGTGACGCAAAGTAGCTTCGTCTAACAGGTTTCTTTCATTCGATTTTCCTGATGGATCACCAATCATCCCTGTTGCTCCACCCACTAAAGCTAATGGTTTGTGCCCAGATATTTGAAAATGTTTCAATAGCATTACTCCTACTAAATGTCCAATATGCAAGGAATCGGCAGTGGGGTCAATTCCAACATACGCCACGCGCATTTGTTCCATCAAATGTTCTTCTGTACCTGGCATTACATCATGGAGCATTCCTCTCCAAGTCACTTCTTCAATAAAATTCTTCATCTTTTTTAATCAATTTACTTTCGTCAGTTCTGCCTTTCGGGCTTCGTGTGCGCAAAGATAAAATTTAAAGTTGATTCGGTTAATTGTTTATTCGGTTAATTGAGAAAATAATTCGCAATTCGTAACTCCTAATTCGTAAATTCGCAAAATGGTTTTAGTCACAGGAGGAACAGGATTAGTCGGCTCACATTTACTACTTCATTTAATAGAAAATGGAGAAAATGTTCGTGCTATTTATCGAAAATTAGAAACCGTTCAAAAAACTAAGCAGCTATTTTCACATTACAAAAAAGAAACTTTATTCGAAAAAATAAATTGGATTCAAGCCGATATTCTTGATGTTCCTTCACTAGAAATTGCTTTCGAAAACGTAGAATATGTTTACCATTGTGCAGCATTTATCTCATTCGACCCAAAAGATGAAGACCCTATTCGGAAGACAAATATTGAAGGAACTGCCAATATCGTTAATTTTTGTATTGCCAAAAACGTAAAAAAACTTTGTTTCATAAGTTCCATAGCTGCTCTTGGTGATTTGAAAGAAAACGAAAATTGTATCACCGAAGAAACCGAATGGAATCCCGAAAAATCACATAGTGACTACGCTATTTCAAAATTTGGAGCCGAAATGGAAATTTGGCGAGGGCAACAAGAAGGCTTAAATAGCGTAATTGTAAATCCTGGAGTTATTCTTGGACCAAGAATTTGGGTTGAAGGAAGTGGCATTTTTTTTAAGAAAATAGAAAACGGATTCCCATTTTATTTCAAAGGATCCACAGGTTTCATAACCGTAACTGATGTGGTGAAAATTATGGTGCAACTGATGAATAGCGAAGTAAAAAATGAGCGATTTACTCTCGTTGCCAATACTATTAGATTTCAAGAATTGTTTAATGCAATTGCTGATGCTCTAAAAGTTAGAAGGCCATCAGTTTACATAAATCCTTTTGTTACTGGAATTTTATGGAGAGCAGATTGGTTTTTTTCGACTTTTTTTCGAACAAAAAGAATATTAGATAAAGAAACTGCTATCGCATCTTATTCAAAAACTTTATATTCAAACGAAAAAATTAAAAATACATTAAAAATAGATTTTTTAGATATCCATCACTATATAAAAGAAAATTAAAGTCTATAAATACTTACTTTTTTGCTTTCTTTAATGAATCAGCTGATTTTGAAACTTTGAGTTGGTTGGCTTTTTTAATAGAATCGGTTTGTTTTTTCAAGTTCAGATTTTGCTTTGCTTTTTTTATTGAATCCGCTACTTTCTTTTCTTTTAGTTTTTTCTTGGCCTTTTCCTTTTGCATTTCTTTCTTCGTCTTAGCTCTAATCAAGGAAGTAACCTGAGTTTTTTCGTTATCCAATCGAGCTTTAATCTGATTGTACATTTTTTCGTACTCCTTGTAGTCTGAAGCATAATAGATGTTGCTTTGTGCAAATTGAGTACTATCAATTTTATATTTTTTATAAATGTATTGGTTCGATGTGTATTTAATCGAGTCCATTAGACCCGGATTTTCGAGCTTCATGGCTTCCAAAATTGACAAATCATACATAATATTGACCATTTTTTCTCTTTCAATTAATCGTTTTGGTTCCTTGATTAGCTCTTTTTTACAGCCAGCAAGAACAATCAAAAGAATAAAAATTGGTATTATATTTTTCATAGAGGCAAATTATCTATCAAATAATAATCGTTTTCCAGCTCGAATATCTTTTACTTTAAAAGCAGAATAAACCAATTGCCCGTTTACAAAAGTGTGCGTAACTCGAGATTTAAAAGTAAAACCTTCAAACGGTGACCATCCACATTTTGCTAAAATATTTTCTTTTTTTACACTCCAAGGCAAACCAGAATTTACGATAACCAAATCAGCATAATAACCCTCTTTGACAAAACCTCTTTTTTCAATTTTGAAAATCTTGGCGGGATTGTGACACATTTTCTCTACTATTTTTTCAATGCTGATTTTGCCTTGATGATAGGCTTCAAACATAGCCACAACAGCGTGTTGCACCAATGGTCCGCCAGAAGGAGCTTTCAAATACGTTTGTTTTTTTTCTTCTAAAGTATGTGGAGCGTGGTCAGTAGCAATCACATCGATTCTTCCATCAATCAAAGCTTCCCATAGTGCTTTCCGGTCATTAGCCGTTTTTACAGCAGGATTCCATTTGATAAAATTGCCTTTAGTGGCATAATCGTCATTGGTGAACCATAAATGATGAATACAAACTTCGGCAGTAATTTTCTTGTCTTCCAATGGGATTTTATTGGTAAACAATTCCATTTCTTTTGCTGTCGAAAGATGGAAAACATGCAATCTAGCACCTGTCTTTTTGGCCAAAGCTATAGCCTTGGAAGACGAAATATAACAAGCTTCTTCACTTCGAATCAAATGATGCGCTGTTACTGGAATGTCTTCACCAAACTCGGCTTTGAATTTTTCTAGATTATTTTTTATAGTAGTTTCGTCTTCACAATGCACGGCTATCAGCATTGGTGTACTCGAAAATATTTTCTCTAATACTTCTTCATTGTCCACCAACATATTTCCTGTTGAGGAACCCAAGAATATTTTTATTCCTGCAACATTTTTTGGATTTGTTTTTAAAACCTCATCCAAATTATCATTGGTAGCTCCCATCATAAACGAATAATTCGCATAGGATTTCTGAGCAGCAATTTGATATTTATCTTCTAAAATTTCTTGAGTAACCGCATTGGGAACCGTGTTGGGCTGTTCTATAAAAGAAGTGATTCCTCCCGCAACAGCAGCCTTCGATTCAGATTCTATATCGCCTTTATGAGTCAAACCGGGTTCTCTAAAATGCACCTGATCATCAATTGCTCCTGGAATTAAATAATTCCCTTCGGCATCAATAATTTTACAGTCGGATGATTTTGCGCTAATGGTTTCTGCGATTTCAACAATTAAGTCGTTTTCGATTAAAACATCGCCTTCAAAAATATTTCCCTCGTTGACTATTTTGGCATTTTTGATTAAAACCTTATTCATTGTAATTCCTTTTATAAGGTGTTAAATAATTTTTTTAAACGCAAAGCAATAACTCCTAAAACAGCTTCTTTAAAAATGGCGCTGCTCATCTTGGATTGTCCTTTAGTTCTATCAGTAAAAATAATGGGTACTTCTACAATGTCGAATTTATTGCAAAAAGTTCTGTATTTCATTTCAATTTGAAAAGCATAGCCCACAAATTTTATTTTATCTAAATTGATTCCAACCAAAACTTCACTTTTATAACAAATGAACCCTGCTGTGGCATCGTGAATTTTCATTCCTGTAATAAATCGAACATATACTGATGCAAAATAAGACATCAAAACGCGATTTAAAGGCCAGTTGACCACATTGACACCCGTTACATAACGAGAACCAATGGCCAAATCAGCTCCTCCAAAATGACATGCATCGTATAACTTTTCTAGATCATTTGGATTGTGAGAAAAGTCGGCGTCCATTTCGAAAACATAACTGTAATTGTGTTCCAAAGCCCATCTAAAACCATGTACATAGGCAGTTCCTAAACCTAATTTCCCCATTCTTTTTTCTAAAAATAATCTTCCTTCAAACTCCGATTGAAGTAAGGTTACTTTTTCTGCAGTATGATCTGGTGAGTTGTCATCAATAACAAGGACATGAAATAGTTTATGTTGTGATAGCACAGCCCTTATAATGCTTTCGATGTTCTCAATTTCGTTATAGGTAGGAATTATAACAATACAATCATTCATAATTTCGAGTAATTTCATCGCAAAAGTAAACTTTTTATACGATTTGATTCCTATGCAAGGCTAATAATTGTATATTATTTAGGAATTTAGAGCCCCTTTCATCCCATGAATTTATCTTTTTGATTCACATCGATTTGATAATTAATTTATAATGAAAATAATGAAACAAAAAATTAGTAATTTTGCGCTAATATGATTGATAATTTACTTCATTTAAGGATAATCGAAAACAAAGATTGGGCTACAATCTTGTTTGTAATTTCATTTGCTACGATTGCAATTACAAAATCGGCTTTTGAAAGTCGATTTGCCGACTTTGTAAAACTAATTTATTCCGATAAATACACTAATGTTTATAAAGACGGAAGTCATCTTAATAGTAGTTTTACGGTTGCGTTATTTTTGGTACAACTTATTTCATTTACCTTTTTTATCCAAATTTCACTTTCTAAATTTGGCTTTGCCTCAAAAACAGATTGGATTTTGTTTATTCAGATAATTACATTCCTGATTTACTTCGTTTTATCGAAATTTTTGATTGAAAAAATTATTGCTAATGCCTTCGATATCGAAGAAGTTGTTGAACAATTCAACCTTCAGAAGGTTATTTTCAGGACTTACATAGGTATATTCTTATTGCCTTTTAACATCATTCTGTTCTATAATGACGCTGTTTCAAGAAATTTTATGGCTGTACTTATTGCTATTGTATTGTTAGCGTGTATTTTAACCTACCTAGTGTCAATAAAAAATTATCAAAATATAATATTTAGTAAGTTGTTTTATTTTATTTTATATCTTTGCGCTCTCGAAATAGGACCTTATTATTTCATGTATTATTGGTTCACAAAAGGTATTGCTTAGAAAATGTCAAATATGAAAGTAAAAACAATTTTGGTGTCACAGCCCGAGCCTAAAGTGGAAAATTCCCCTTACTTTGAACTTCAAAATAAGCATAAAGTAAAAGTTGACTTTAGACCTTTTATCCACGTAGAAGGGGTCAATGCTAAAGAGATTAGACTTCAAAAAATCGATCTAAATCATTTTACAGCCATCATTTTGACGAGTAAAAACGCTGTAGATCACTTCTTTAGAGTGGCAGATGAAATGCGCTATAAAGTCCCTGAAGGATTGAAATATTTTTGTCAATCCGAAGCAATTGCATTTTATTTGCAAAAATATGTGGTGTATCGTAAACGTAAAATTTATGTCGGACCAAAAGATTTTGCAGATTTATCTCCACTGATAAAAAAGTACAAAGACGAAAAATTTTTATTGCCTGCCTCAGACCAATTGAATGCTGACGCTCCAATAACATTAAATAATCTTAAAGTCGATTGGACTCAGGCTATTTTTTACAAAACGGTCGTTAGCGATTTATCTGATTTAGCCGATGTTTACTATGATGTTTTGGCATTCTTTAGTCCATCTGGAATTAAATCATTATTTAGCAATTTTCCGGATTTCGAACAAAACAATACAAGAATTGCAGTTTTCGGAAGTACAACTCAAAAAGCAGCTTTAGAAAAAGGACTGAGAATAGACATTCTTGCCCCAACTCCTGAAACGCCTTCAATGACAATGGCATTAGAAAAATATATTTCAGAGGCAAATAAAGGCAAATAAAATCTTTATAAATTCCAAATAAAAAATTCCAAATTCCAACTGTTAAAGTTGTTATTTGAAATTTTTGTTTTAGCTTCAAAAAAAAAATCAAAAGCAATTTCAAAAAATAAAGGCATAAAAAAATCCAAACCCCAATGTGCCGAAAAGATATTGGAATTTGGAATTTTATGAGATTGTAATTTTTACTCTCTCCTTCCTCCCATATAGATAGAAACGTAATACAACAAAGTGGCGATTGAGCCCAAAGCAGCAACTACATAGGTTCTTGCAGCCCATTTCAAAGCGTCTTTTGCACCAGCTTGTTCTTGTTGTGTCAACATTCTTTTGTTTTCTAACCAAGCCAAGGCGCGATTACTTGCATCGTATTCTACAGGCAAAGTAACAATCGAAAATAAAGTCGTGGCTGCAAAAATCACGATTCCTATCAACAAAAGTGACGGAAATGTTTTAATCATCAATATTCCAGCCAACAAAATCCACTGCATGTAAGATGAAGCCACATTAACAATTGGAACCAACTGAGAACGCAAAGTCAACCAGCTATAAGCTGTCGCGTGTTGCACTGCGTGACCACATTCGTGAGCCGCAACCGCTGCTGCAGCTGCATTACGTTGGTTATAAACAGCTTCACTCAAATTAACCGTTTTATCCGTTGGATTGTAATGATCGGTCAATTGCCCTTCCACCGAAATCACTTTTACATCACGAATTCCGTGATCGGCAAGCATTTTCTCGGCAATTTCACGACCCGACATTCCGTTTTGCAGATGCAGTTTCGAATACTCTTCAAATTTACTTTTTAATCTTGAGCTTACTAACCAACTTGCTAGCATAATTAATCCTGCTAAAAGCATATATCCCATTCCCATATTTTTACTTTTTATTTGTTTGAACTTAATCTATCAAATTGTGAACCAAATTTAGAAAATGTCAATTTGACATCCGTTAAAAAATCTTTAAAAAAAGCATTGCAAAAATGCAATTTCATAGTAATAAAAAAATTAAACAAAAAACAACACATAAATTTGTCATTCCGTAGGAATCTCATAATACAATTGACTTGAAAAACAGATTCCTACGGAATGACAAACTAGGAGCAAAAAAAAAACCAAACTCCAATTAATTTCTTTTTTGGAATTTGGAATTTTAAAAATTTATACTGATTCTTTTCTATCCTACTAAATTAATCACTTTCCCGGGAACGATGATAATTTTATTTGGCGTTTTTCCGTCCAATTGTTTTAAAGTTCTTTCGTCTTTCATAATGATTTCCTGAATTTCAGGAACGGTCAAATCCAATGACAATTCGATGGTGAAACGCATTTTTCCATTGAAAGAAACTGGATATTCCTTGCTGCTTTCCACCAAATGTTTTTCGTCCAATGTTGGAAAAGCTACCGTCGAAATCGAACCTGAATTTCCTAATTGACTCCACAATTCCTCAGCAATATGCGGAGCATAAGACGAAATCAAAATCGTCAATGGCTCCAAAATCGCACGAGAATGACAATTTTGGGTTGACAATTCATTCACGCAAATCATAAACTGCGAAACCGAAGTGTTAAAAGAGAATCCTTCAATATCTTCTGCTACTTTTTTTATGGTTTTATGTAACGATTTTAAGTTGTCTTTTGTTGGTTCGTCGTTGTTTACAATCAAACCATTTTCGTCAAAATACAAACGCCATAATTTTTTCAAGAAACCAAAAACTCCCGAAATTCCTGCCGTGTTCCAAGGTTTCGCTTGTTCCAATGGCCCTAAAAACATTTCATACAAACGCAAGGTATCTGCTCCGTATTCATTGCAAATATCATCCGGAGTTACTACATTGTATTTCGATTTCGACATTTTTTCGATTTCTCGAATTGTTAAAACTGAATTTTCTTCTCCAATAATTTCAAAATTTTTAAATTCATCTCTCCAATTTTTCAAATCAGTAATTAAAATCTCATCTGAGGAGTTCACTAAGTTAACATCAATAGGAATAAAGCTAATGTTAGAAGATTTTTTTTCTAAAGTAATTAAATATTCAACTTCATAACCATCTTTTAAAACTTTTTCTTGTTTACTTTTAGTATCTTCATATATCTTATCTTCTACAAAGTTAGAAACATCATAACCAGAATTAGAATTACTGTTTTTTATTAAATTAGTTTTGGAAACAAAAACTTTTCCCTCCAGCGATGTGGTTTCGTGTAAGTTTTCGTCATTTAAATCCGATTCAGATTTAATTTTGTCTTTCAAATAATATTTCACTTCATAATTAACCTGATATCTTGCTACAAACGCACTCATTCCCAAAATCATTCCCTGATTAATCAACTTCTTGAATGGTTCTTCAGTTGGTGCAAAACCTTTGTCTTTTAGGAATTTGTTCCAAAAACGGGAATACAATAAGTGGCCTGTAGCGTGTTCGCTTCCGCCAATGTATAAATCCACGCTTTCCCAATATTTCAAGGCTTCTTCGCTCGCAAATTCTCCGTCATTGTGCGCATCCATATAACGCATCCAATACCAAGAACTTCCCGCCCAACCTGGCATTGTATTCAATTCCAAAGGAAAAATAGTCGTGTTGTCAACTAAATTCGTGTCAACTACTTTATTATTCACGCTATCCCAAGCCCAAACAGAAGCGTTTCCTAATGGAGGCAATCCGTCTTCGGTTGGCAAGTATTTCTCTACTTCTGGCAAAACGATTGGCAAATGTTTCGCATCAATCATTTGTGGCAAACCATTCACGTAATATACCGGAAACGGTTCTCCCCAATATCTTTGGCGAGAGAAAACCGCATCACGCAAACGGTAATTGATTTTTCCTTTTCCGTGATTTATTTTTTCTAAAGCAGCAATCACTTTCTTGGTTGCTTCTTTGTAACCCAATCCGTTTAGGAAATCAGAATCTACCAATTGAAAACCTTCTTTGGCTCCAAAAGCCGCTTCGGAAATGTCTTTATCAAAAATGTTTTTGATTTCTGCCATTCCTTTTTGTCCTTTGAAGAAATTCGCAAAAGCATAATCTCTTTCATCGCCGCAAGGAACTGCCATCACAGCACCTGTTCCGTAACCTGCGAGAACATAATCACCAATCCAAACGGGAATCGGTTCTTTGGTAAACGGATGCTCGGCAAACGCTCCCGTGAAAACTCCCGAAATGGTTTTTACATCGGCCATACGCTCTCTTTCGGAACGTTTTGCCGTTTTTTCGATGTAGGCTTCAACCGCAGCTTTTTGTTCTGGAGTCGTGATTTGAGCTACCAATTCGTGTTCAGGAGCTAGTGTCATAAAGGTAACACCGAAGATGGTGTCGGGTCTTGTGGTAAATACAGATATATTGCTTTCTGAATGCTGTAATTTGAAATCTACCATCGCTCCAACCGATTTTCCAATCCAGTTTCTTTGTGATTCTTTGATGGATTCACTCCAGTCAATATCATTTAATCCTTGAAGCAACCGTTCTGCATAAGCAGAAATTCGCATACTCCATTGGGTCATTTTCTTGCGAATAACCGGAAATCCACCACGTTCCGAAACGCCGTTCACGATTTCGTCATTGGCTAAAACGGTTCCCAATCCTGGACACCAGTTGACTTCGGTTTCGGCTAAATAAGTCAAACGGTATTGTAAAAGTATTTTTTGTTGTTCTTCTGACGAAAATGCGCTCCATTCGCTTGACGAAAAATCAACTATATTATCGTCGCAAACTGCCTTTACATTTGCATTTCCTTCTGTAGAAAAAATGGAAACCAATGTCGAAATATCCTCTGCTTTGTCTGAATCCTTATTGTACCACGAATTAAATAACTGAATAAAAATCCACTGTGTATGTTTATAATAATCTGGATTGGAAGTTCTTACTTCTCTATCCCAATCGAATGAAAATCCTATTTTATCCAATTGTTTACGGTAACCCGCAATTTTGTTTCCTTCTTTGTCCACACCACCGTCAATATTTACCGAAGTCGTATCTTCCGGACGCTGACCTGTTTGTATCGCATATTGTTCAGCTGGCAATCCAAAACTGTCGTAACCCATTGGATGCAAAACATTGAATCCGCGATGTCTTTTGTATCTCGAATACACATCCGAAGCGATGTAACCCAGCGGATGCCCAACGTGCAATCCCGCTCCTGACGGATAAGGAAACATATCCAAAACATAATATTTTGGCTTTTCGGAAGTATTTGAGGCTGCAAAAGTTTGATTTTCGGCCCAATAGTTTTGCCATTTGGCTTCGATTTCGTTCGGATTGTATTTCATATTATTAACAGGGTTCAAAGTCACTAAGACTTTTACGGTATGATTATTTTAGACGCCAAATTTACATTTATTGTACGAAAGTTGAAAGTTTGAGCGTTATTAACTTTAAATAAAGAAATACTTTGTTATTTTTACCCCATAATTCCAATAAACTATGGCTTCTTCATTTGATAAATTTCAAAAACGCAGGTTAATTTCCTCTTATTTTTCAGTTGTGCTAAGTGTTTTCTTAGTTTTGTTCCTTTTAGGAATACTAGGTTTTTTTATTATTAATTCTAAAAAATTGGCTGACAATTTTAGGGAAGAAATTGCGATGACCGTTTTTTTTAAGAACGATGCTAATGACACTATTCTTAAAGCTTTTGCAAAAGATTTAAAAGTGGCCAAGTTCACCAAATCGTTTGTTTATGTTTCTAAAGAACAAGCTGCAAAGGAACATACTGATATTATTGGCGAAGATTTTATGACCTTCTTGGGGACAAATCCTTTACAAAATTCCTATGACATTCATTTGAAAGCCGATTATGTCGAAAAAGATAGTATTTCAAAAATTGAAAGTCAATTGCACAAAAACCCAATGGTTTCAGATATTGTTTATGACAAACAATTGGTAAACTTGGTGAATGATAACATCAAAAAAGTAAGTATGTGGATTTTAATCATCAGCGGCTTCTTGACCGTTATTGCTGTATTATTGATTAATAGTTCCTTGCGTTTATCGATTTATTCACACCGATTTATCATCAAAACGATGCAAATGGTTGGCGCTACAAAAGCATTTATAAGAAAACCATTTGTAATGCGAAGTATAAAACTAGGTATGATTGGTGCGGGATTGGCTATCATTGCGCTAATTGGCGTTTTAGTTTATCTTCAAACAAATTTTCCTGATTTAGGAATTCTTGAAGACAAATTGCTTGTTGCTTTAGTGTTATTACTAGTTTTTGGAATGGGTGTTTTGATCACTTGGATTAGCACTTATTTTGCAACTCAACGATTTTTGAATTTAAGAACTGACGATTTATATTAAAATAATAATTGGAATGAAATTGCTTCATTCCTCGCAATGACAAAATGAAAAAACAAGAACAGAAACAAGAGCAAAAACACGAATTCCTTTTTGAGAAAACAAATTATATTTTTCTACTTATTGGTATTGCCGTAATTACACTAGGTTTTATATTGATGTCTGGTGGCGGTAGCGATGATCCAAATGTATTTAACGAAGAAATCTTTAATTTCAGAAGAATTCGATTGGCTCCAACAACCGTTTTAATTGGTTTTGGAATCACCATTTATGCCATTCTTAAAAACCCTAAAAAATAGTTGGCAGTAGTGAGTTTGCAGTTTGCAGTCAAACCGAGAACTAATCTTTGCAATCTAAATTCTAACCCGAGCGTCAGCATACTGGCGAAGTAAACCTGCCATCTAAAATGAATACAATCCAAGCTATTATTATTGCTATTGTTGAAGGATTAACAGAATATCTTCCTGTTTCCTCAACAGCTCATATGATTTTTACCAGTTCTTATTTTGGAATTCAAGAAGACGATTTTGTAAAACTTTTTCAAGTTTCGATTCAATTTGGTGCCATTTTAGCTGTTGTAGCTTTGTATTGGAAGAAATTCTTGGCTTTCCCAACACTAAAAATTGGAATGAATTTTTATACTAAATTGGCTTTTGCAGTAATCCCAGCCTTGATTTTAGGAAAATTATTCGACGACAAAATAGAGGCCGTTCTTGGAGACCCAATTCCAATTGCTATTGTATTAATTATTGGCGGTTTCATTTTACTTTTTGTCGACCAATATTTCAAAGACAAAACGACTATTGTAAATGAAGAAGACATTACTATAAAAAAAGCCGTTGCCATAGGTTTTTGGCAATGTTTGGCAATGATGCCTGGGACAAGTCGTTCTGCAGCTTCTATAATTGGTGGAATGCAACAAGGATTATCGCGCAATACAGCTGCTGAATTTTCGTTTTTTCTGGCAGTTCCAACGATGTTAGCTGTTACTTGCTATTCTGTGTTTCTAAAAACTTATGAAACCTCACAAATGAAAGGTTATGAACTGATTTTAAAATCTAATGATAACATTATGATGTTTTTAATGGGTAATGTAGTGGCCTTTATTGTTGCTGTTTTAGCCATCAAATTTTTTATTGGAATCATAAACAAATTTGGTTTCAAACCTTGGGGTTGGTACCGAATTATTATGGGCACCTTTTTGTTGATTTACTTTTCATACATAAAATAAATCGCATTGAAAACCACCGAAGATTATCTAAACGGACAAATCATTTTGATTGATAAGCCATTGCATTGGACCTCTTTTCAGGCTGTTAATAAAATGAAATATGCTCTAATTAACAAGGTTGGGCTTCCTAAAAAATTTAAAATTGGTCACGCTGGAACTTTAGACCCTTTGGCAAGTGGATTATTATTAGTTTGCACTGGAAAATTTACCAAAAAAATTAGTGAACTTCAAGGTCAACCCAAAGAATATACTGGAACTTTCTTCATCGGAGCCACTACTCCATCTTACGATTTAGAAACTGAAATAGACGAAAAATTCGACATCTCGCATATTGACGAAGATTTAATTCACAAAGCGGTGAAAGAATTTTTAGGAGAAATAGACCAAAAACCACCTATATTTTCGGCCATAAAAAAAGACGGAATCCGTCTTTATGAGCATGCACGCTCTGGAGAATCTGTAGAAATTTCAAGCCGTAAAACAACCATATACGAATTCGAAATTACTCGAATTTCGCTTCCAGAAGTCGATTTTAGAGTCGTTTGTAGCAAAGGAACTTACATTCGCTCCTTAGCTTACGATTTTGGCAAAGCAATAAATTCTGGTTCGCACTTAATAGCGTTGCGAAGAACAAAAATTGGCAACTATAATGTTGACAAAGCAATTGACATAACTTTATTCGAACAAAGTTTGTCTAGCTAAACTGCAATCCAAAATATAAAACACATACTATATTACAATGCGTTTTAATAGAATCAAAGTATTTTTATGCCATACTTTTACTGATTAATTTCAGTCATTAATTAATAATGACTTGTGTTTTTACCTCCAAAAAGAATGGTAGAAACATAATCGTAGAATTTTTCAAATAGATATTTCATTTGGATGTTTTTTAAATTGTTAAACAATATTTAAACACCAATAATAAAAGTAAATCGAAACAGTAGATTTGGTTGAGATAACAAAATTACAATTTATTTTATAAAAAAAAAATATTTCACCTTATTTGACAAAAAAATATCAAGATTTTTTTTAAAAAACATTATTTTAAAAAAACAGATTATAGCTATATTTGCACAACTCAATAAACAATGGTTTGAAATTGCTTTAGCATTTCTAAAAAATTAAATTATACCTAAAATGAAATATAAAAGAATTCTTCTAAAATTAAGCGGCGAAGCTTTAATGGGCGAGAGACAATATGGTATTGATCCTGCTAGATTGGCTGAATATGCCGATGATATTAAAAAAATTCATGACAAAGGAGTAGAAATTGCCATTGTGATTGGCGGAGGAAATATTTTTAGAGGAGTTGCCGGAGCAAGTAACGGCATGGATCGTGTTCAAGGCGATTATATGGGAATGCTGGCGACGGTAATAAATGGAATGGCTTTACAAGGCGCACTCGAAGACAAAGGAATGAAAACGCGTTTGCAAACCGCTTTAAAAATGGAATCTATTGCAGAACCTTATATCAAAAGAAGAGCCGACCGTCATCTCGAAAAAGGGAGAATTGTAATTTTTGGAGCAGGTACTGGAAACCCATATTTTACAACCGATACTGCTGCTGTTTTGCGTGGAGTAGAGATTAATGCTGACGTAATTCTGAAAGGGACACGTGTTGATGGTGTTTATACAGCCGATCCTGAAAAAGATCCGACAGCGACCAAATTCGATTATATTACTTTTGATGACGTGCTGAAAAAAGGATTGAATGTTATGGACACAACAGCCTTTACCTTGAGTCAAGAAAACAAACTTCCGATTGTAATTTTTGATATGAATAAAGAAGGAAATTTATTGAAAATTTGCGAAGGAAAAAACGTAGGAACTGAAGTAAATATATAAATAGTAGATCGCAGTTTGCAGATAGCAGGAAATCTGAAATCTGAAATCTGAAATCTGAAATCTGAGAATTATGACTGAAGAAATTGAATTTATTTTAGATAGTACCCAAGAATCTATGGCGGGTTCTATAGCACATTTAGAAAAATCATTTTTGAATATTCGTGCTGGAAAAGCTTCACCGGCAATGCTAGGAAGCGTTTTTGTTGATTATTACGGATCTGCAACACCACTTTCACAAGTGTCTAAAATTAGTGTTCCCGATGCTAGAACCATTACACTGCAACCTTTCGAAAAAAACATGTTGCACACCATCGAAAAAGCGATTATGATTGCCAATCTTGGTTTTAATCCTATGAATAACGGTGATGTAATCATCATCAGTGTTCCTCCTTTGACTGAAGACCGAAGACGCGAATTGGCAAAGCAAGCAAAATCGGAAGCTGAAGACGCAAAAATAGGAATCAGAAATGCACGTAAGGATGCTAATACTGAAATTAAAAAACTAGAAAAAGAAGGCACTTCCGAAGACATTTGTAAAAGTGCAGAAGAAGAAGTTCAAAATTTAACTAACAACTATATCAAAAAAATTGACGAGCATCTTGTTATTAAAGAAGCAGAAATAATGAAAGTATAACTTTCAAAAAACCAATAAAAAATTCCGCTACATTGAGCGGATTTTTTTTGCTGGTAATGTGGTCAAAAATAGTTGGTGATTTTTCATTTTAGATTAGTTAAATTACCTCCGTCAAATTGAAGAGGACATTGGCTCTGCTGAGGAGCAACCAACTAGCAATAGATTTGATACATATACG
>Ga0209480_10000333_pt1 | contig 40671 bp, 33 predicted proteins | sample JI61114C2DNA_FD_187501 | JGI IMG/M metagenome (GOLD analysis project Ga0209480, IMG submission 187501) | Wastewater effluent complex algal communities from Wisconsin, to seasonally profile nutrient transformation and Carbon sequestration -... | ecosystem: Engineered > WWTP > Effluent > Algae... | reverse complement strand
AGAGATCTGAGAAACCGTTTTAGGCCATGTGCAACGCGGAGGCACTCCTATTGCGTTCGACCGTGTACTTGCCTCGTTGTTTGGAATAAAAGCATTTGAGTTAGTCCTCGAAAAAAACTTTGGCCGCATGGTATCATATAAAAATAATACGATCACATCCGTATTCTTAAAAGAAGCGATTACAGATTATAATTTTTTAAAACCTGACTCTTATTTGATTCAGGCAGCTAAAGGATTGGGAATAAGTTTTGGTGATTAGGAGGTACAATCAATAAAGCAAGACAAACATTATTCCAAAGTTCAATGAACGCGCAGAAACAACTTGATTGTACCTGTGCCTTTTAACGAGCTTGCAAACGTTTACGGAAAAATGGATTAACGATTGCCTCATTCCTTTATAAGGATTTACTACCTTCGCCCACTATCAAAAAAGCTGGTGCCATGAAAACAGTAAATGATTTAAACTTCAAAGGAAAACGAGCACTCATCCGTGTCGACTTTAACGTTCCACTTGATAAAAGTTTTCAAGTAACGGATGATAACCGAATTCGGGCAACAGTACCTACCATAAAAAAAATACTGACTGACGGTGGCAGTTGCATTTTAATGTCGCACCTGGGCCGCCCCAAGGATGGACCCGAAGATAAATATTCATTAAAGCACACACTTAACACGGCTGAAAGTCTATTTGGTACTAAAATAAAATTTGCATCAGATTGCATTGGTGACGAAGCCTTTCAACTTTCGGCTGCGCTAAAACCAGGCGAGATCTTGTTACTTGAAAACCTCCGTTTTTATAAACAAGAAGAGAAAGGTGATGTTGCTTTCGCAGAAAAACTTTCCAAGCATGGTGATATTTATGTTAACGATGCTTTTGGAACAGCACACCGCGCTCATGCTTCTACAACTATTGTTGCTCAATTCTTTGCAGAAAAATGTGCCGGCTTTGTAATGGCAGCAGAATTAGCCAATGCTAAAAAGATTCTTGAAAATTCTGCCCGACCATTTACGGCTATCATGGGCGGTGCAAAAATTTCTGATAAAATTCTGATCATCGAAAAGTTATTGGATAAAGTAAATCACCTGATAATTGGTGGTGGCATGGCCTACACATTTTTTAAAGCCTTAGGTGGCAACATCGGTAACTCATTGGTGGAAGCCGATAAATTAGATCTTGCCAAAGAGTTAATTCAAAAAGCTAAAGCAAAAGGTGTCGAGTTGCATTTACCTATCGACTCACTTGCTGCCGATAAGTTTGATGCAAATGCCAACACACAACTAGTAAATAACAATTCAATTCCTGATGGTTGGATGGGATTAGACATTGGCCCCCAGGCATCACACGTATTTTCTAAAGTGGTGGAAGACTCAAAAACTATTTTGTGGAATGGCCCGATGGGTGTTTTCGAAATGGAAAAATTTGAGAAGGGAACAAAAGCAATTGCGGAAGCAGTTGTGCGCGCTACGGCCAATGGCGCCTTCTCATTAATTGGTGGTGGCGACTCAGCCGCTGCCGTTGCCAAGTTTGGGTTTGAGGAAAAAGTAAGTTATGTATCCACTGGTGGTGGTGCATTACTCGAGTACTTTGAAGGGAAAGTATTGCCTGGTGTAAAGGCACTTGAATAAAAATATTCGCTAATTTCGAATTAGGTAAAAAATCCTGATATGAAATTGACGGTTCTTTTTGTATTAATTACTACTCTTACTTTGACAAAATCCTTAAGCCAGGGGTTTGGAATAGAAGTGTTTTCCGGAATAGGTATTGGAGTTCTCAAGGCAGATAACCTTGGTACTGACGGGCGAACTTCTAACCGGGTGGGTGGCCACTTGGGAGTTTTAGGATCTGTTCAAATAAGTAATTCTTTGTTTCTAGAATCAGGATTGGTTTATAGTCCGAAAGGTGGATTCATCCTTACTCCATCGTGGGGTCTATATAATCCATTTGGTAACTACCCTAATGCCTCCAGAGTCATTTTGAATTACCTTGATATTCCATTTTTACTATCCGCCAATTCAGAATCTCTGCGAGTTTACATTGGGCCCCAATTATCTCTATTAACACGAGCAAAATTTGATGCAGACAATTCCCGTTCGAATATTAAAGATGTAAAATCTTCCTTTTATTCAACAGATGTTGGCTTAAGACTTGGGATCGGATACAATTCGCGACCCGGTGTTTCTGCTCGCCTCGACTATGGGCTAGGTTTTAAGGATATCTATAGAGATCCAAACTCAGTGTGGAGAACAAATTCAATTGAAATCTCTGTTGGCTACAAATATCTGGATGACCTAGCAAAGCAATCCATGCGGAATGGATCAAAAAAGGCGATAACAAAAAGTTTCCTCCAATCCATAGAGAGTTCCAGTAAATTGCGTTTCTCAAATTTTAAACTTGTTCAAATTCTATCAATATGAAATACTGTACCATTCTCTGTTTTGTATTCCTTCTCTCATCATGCAACGATCGAAGAAATTCAATGCGAGTAGAATCTGATCAACAAGCCAGTTATAAGGAAGTGGCCATGGCGCTTCCGCCAACAGAACAGCCCGCACCTCAATCAACTACTATAGATCGCAAGCTAATCCGCAATGGCCATCTTGAATTTAAAACCGATGATGTTAAAAAAGCTAAAGCTGAGATTGAAAAAATTAGCAAGGAGTTAAAAGGTTATATCTCAGACGAAACTGAAAACAACTATGATGCGCGGGTGCAATACAATCAAACGATTCGAGTACCAGCCGATCAATTTGATGCGCTGATTGCAAGCATTGAAAAGTTGGCCGATAAAGTTGATAACAAAGGAATCAACACGCAGGACGTAACCGAAGAGTTTATTGATGTTGAAGCCCGGTTGAAAACAAAAAAGGAATTAGAAACCCGCTACAGCGAAATTCTGAAGCAGGCAAAAACAGTTACCGAGATTTTAGAAGTCGAAAGTCAACTCGCCAATGTGCGGGCTGAGATTGAATCTATGACCGGCAAACTCAATTATTTAAAAAATCAGGTTTCGTTTAGCACATTAGCTGTCTCTTACTATCAGGTTAACGGAACTGATTTTGGATTTGCTTCTAAGTTTTTTCAATCTCTGAAAGATGGTTGGGATAACCTACTCGCGTTTTTAATTGGGTTAGTGAGCCTATGGCCATTTGTGTTAGGTATTGCTGCCATTATTTTCTGGTGGATTAAAAGAAGAAAGCGAACACAGCAAAAATCTTAATGCTGATGAAACGCGCACAGCTTATATTCCTGATCTTACTTGCTCACGCGACAGCCTATTCTAAAAATTCAACCTTTAGTGTAATTGCTTTCTTTACAGCAAAGAATGATCAGGCTCATATTAGTTTTGTGGCCGAAGCCCATCCATGGTTTACAGCCATGGGCAAGAAACATGATTTTAGTTACGATACTACCAGCAACTGGAACAACCTTAACGAAGAATTTTTATCGCACTATCAGGTAGTTATATTTTTAGATGCAAGACCAGAAGTTGAGGCGCAACGATTGGCTTTCGAAAAATATATGAAGCAAGGTGGTGCGTGGATGGGGTTTCACTTTGCAGGCTTTGCCCTCACGCCTTCCGACTTCCCACAAAACTGGAACTGGTATCATGAAGAATTTTTAGGTTCGGGCTCGTATGAAAGTAATACGTGGCGACCTACTTCAGCCATCGTGCGGGTAGAAAATAAAACACATCCGGCAACAAAACAGTTACCAACTACATTTACTTCCGCACCCAACGAATGGTATCGGTGGGACAATGATTTGCGCGAGAACAAAGACATTCAAATTCTATTATCAATTGATTCAACCAGTTTTCCATTAGGCACCGGACCAAAACCAGATGAAATCTGGCATAGCGGTTATTACCCTATAGTTTGGACTAATAAAAAATACCGTATGATCTATTTAAACATGGGCCATAACGATATAGATTACGAAGGCAAAACCAATAAAACATTGTCCTCAACCGTTTCAAGCAAGGTTCAGAATAAACTAATAGTCAATGCTTTGCTTTGGTTGGGTCGTAAATGCTAAACTCCTCCTGATCTCAAAACCTACTTTAATTTTCGCGTTACTTCTATCATTCCTTTCAGTTAGTTCAGGTCTTGCTTAGGAGAAATCCTTGTCATTACAAAGGTCCGGTCATGGGTCTGATACTTGATTTCAAGATTCGCAACGCTACTCAAAATAAAAAATCGCTGGATGACGTGATGCGGTTTTTGTATTGGCAATATTATAAAAAGATGCAACGGGGCTTTACCGATGCCGAGTTTCAACAAGCCTGTGAAGCTGTTGCTGGTATCTCCTTGTCGGATACGTTCGAATACGTTTACACAACCAAAGAGTTTGACTATTCCACGTATTTGGGCTATGCAGGTTTGCTTTTTAAAAAGAGAATCAATGGTAACTCAAGGTGGTGGCAAAAAAAGTAAAAGTTACCATGGAGCGAATGGAGACTTTAACTCTTCCTCAACAGGAAATACTAGCTTCCTGTTTGGGCGAGAAGCGTTGAAATTTTTTCATCTAAACAAAATCCAGCACAAAAATTATAGTTTTAGACAGAGATGGTGTTTACCAAAAATCACTCCACCGCCATCCCTTTTGTTATTGTTGGTTGGCAACCAACAATCTCGTTTCAACAAAAAAATCATTCCACCGCCATCTTTCTCATCGCCACCTTGCGAATGATATAACCCATCAGCAAGCCAAAGGTGGCAAAGCCAATCATAATAAAAATAAAATTGTCTTCAAAGGCTTTTGCCTGCAAGTTGAGCAAGCGGCCTACCCAATAGCCAGCTGTGCTCACGAGTGTGGCCCACATAATCCCGGTAACGGTGCTATAGAACAAGTAGCGTAGCGGGCTTAAGCCACTCATGCCAACAATTAACGGAATGATAATCCTGAATCCATATAGAAAGCGATAACTGAAAAGTACTTGAATCTGGTGTTTATGGAAAAAGTCGGTGACTGGTTTCACCTTCGCCTGCAGGTTGGGGCGCTTGGCTAGAAAATATTTTCCATTCAGTCGGCCAATGAAGTAATACACCCAGTCGCTGAGGAAGGAGCCCGTGAAGGCCGCGAGAATGGTGAACGGAAAACTGAAGAGGCCACGGTAGATAAGGGATGAGGCAACTAAGATGGCTGTCTCGCCTTCAAAGAAAGTGCCGACAAGAAGTGCCAGATATCCATATTGATCTAAAAAATTCTCCATCATGTGTTGCTTGCTAACGGTCGTTACAAAAAAACTACCATAAAAATGAACCAACTATTGAAATATTCGTTTTCTAAACCATTATTTTTGTACAAACATTTTATGAATGCCTTTTATCTGACGATTTAAACAACTACCACAGAAATTGAAAAACACCAACACCTCTTTTGAGCCCGCTGACTTTGTCAGCCCAGCCATCCCGGCAACTATGCTCATCTGCAACGATTGCTCACCCCGTGCGGGGTTCAGAAGCTTTCGAAGGCAAATCAGAATCTGATACCTTTCATACAACTAGTGTGTGGCGTGGTTTGCAAGGCGAACTGCGCATGAAGTGCTTTTAAAGCATTTTGTTCTCAATCAATCATTTTATTAAGAATACAAACATTGGAAGACAATATAATTGTTAGACCAGCTACGGCTGCTGACTCACATTATGCAGATACGATTACCACCGAAATGGCGGAGTCTGCGAAAGCACGCGGCACGGGTATAGCCCAGCGCTCGCCTGAGTATATTAAGCTAAAAATTGAAGAAGGTAAATCTGTAATTGCCATTACACGCGATGGCACGTGGGTTGGCTTCTGTTACATTGAAGCCTGGGAGCATGAAAAGTATGTTGCCAACAGCGGGCTTATCGTTTCACCTCCATTTCGCAAGTCGGGCGTGGCTACCGAAATCAAACGTAAAGTGTTTGAGCTTTCGCGGAAGAAATATCCGAATGCGAAAATATTTGGCTTGACTACCGGCCTTGCCGTTATGAAAATCAACTCTGACTTAGGTTACGAACCGGTTACTTATTCGGAGCTAACCACAGACGAAGAGTTTTGGAAAGGTTGCCGCAGTTGCGTGAACTTTGAAATACTTACTGCCAAGCAACGCAAAAACTGTATGTGCACAGCCATGCTGTTCGACCCAGTTGAAGCAGAAGCAAAAATAAAAGAAGCCGCTTTAAAAAAGACAGCAGTAACTGTCGATGGTGAACCTGAAGAAGAGCGAAGACAGTTTAAAGGTAACTTCAAGCTTTTCGAGCGCTGGGTGCGCTTCAAGCAATTTGTACTATTAAAAAGCTGGAAGAAAAAACAGATTGAAGAAGGCAAGAAGCCTTCAGTGATGAATTTCTTCTTTTTCTGGTAAGCATTAAATTTAAATTAAACTTTAATAAATCTGCTTTCCTCTACTTCGGGGCAAAGGAAGCAGTTAACAAAGCAATGAGTATTAAGCAATCTGAAAATAAAATAAAATCAGTCACCCTCTCCTCTGGAGAGGGACGGGGTGAGGTGAAAAAAGTTGTTTTAGCATTTAGTGGTGGATTGGATACTTCGTATTGCGCCATCCATCTATCGAAAGAGTTGGGTTACGAAGTCCACACCCTAACCGTAAATACGGGTGGTTTCAATGCCGAAGAAGTTAAGGAGATTGAAAAACGGGCGTTGAGCTTAGGTGTGGCTTCGCACAAAACCATTGACGAGACTAAAAATTATTACGAGCACGTCATCAAGTTTCTTGTTTTCGGCAATGTGTTGAAGAATGGAACCTATCCGCTAAGCGTTAGTGCCGAGCGCATGTCGCAGGCGTTGGCTTCCGCCAGATATGCAAAAGAAATAAAAGCTGATGCTGTGGCACACGGAAGCACTGGCGCGGGTAATGATCAGGTGCGTTTCGATATGATCATTCAGATTCTAGCTCCGGGTACCGAAATCATCACTCCTATCCGCGATAAAAAATTAAGTCGAGAAGCAGAAATAGAATTTCTAAAAGCCGAAGGCGTTGCTTTCAATTTTGAAAAAGCTAAGTACTCTATTAATAAGGGTATCTGGGGCACATCCGTGGGCGGGAAAGAAACCTTGAACTCGATGGGGCAATTGCCTGAGGAAGCTTGGCCTACACAAATGACCAAACAAGGCAGTGAAGAAGTTAAGCTCAGCTTTGAAAAAGGAGAACTTATTTCCGTAAACGGGAAAAAGTTTGACCATCCGGTAGATGCGATCCATCACCTTCAAACCATTGCTGGTCCTTACGGGATTGGCAGAGATATACACGTAGGCGATACTATCATCGGAATAAAAGGTCGGGTAGGGTTTGAAGCGGCAGCACCTGTCATTATCATCAAAGCACATCATGCTTTAGAGAAACACGTGTTAACTAAGTGGCAACTAAGTTGGAAAGATCAATTGGCACAATTCTATGGCAACTGGCTACACGAAGGACAATACTTGGATCCTATCATGCGTGATATGGAAGCATTTCTTTCTAGTTCGCAACAGCATGTTACCGGTGAGGTTTCAGTAACACTTTATCCGTATCGTTATCAAATCAATGGCATCGAATCGAAGTATGATCTTATGTCGGCCAAGTTTGGAAAGTATGGCGAAATGAATTTGGGCTGGACAGCCGATGACGTGAAAGGCTTTACCAAAATATTTGGCAATCAGGTGGGCATATATCATCAAGTGAAGGAAGAAGTGGAAAGTAAAAAGTAATGAGTACATAGTATTGAGTAAATCAAGAAATGATAAAAAAAATAAACGTAGGAATAATTGGTGGTGCCGGATACACAGGTGGTGAAACGCTGCGTCTATTATTAAACCATCCGCATGTTGAAGTTGCTTTTGTTCAAAGTAGAAGTCAGGCGGGTAAGCCAGTAACAAGCACGCATGCTGATCTTATTGGCGAGACAGAGTTAACCTACTCATCAGATTTCAACAAACCTGTAGATGTTCTTTTTCTTTGCTTAAGTCATGGCGAGAGTAAAAAACTTTTAGAGGAAAATAACTTTCCAGCTGCAACACGTATCATTGATCTTGGAAATGATTTTCGTTTAGGAGACACTGTATCGGGTCGTGAGTTTGTTTACGGACTTCCTGAGCTTCAACGCGATAAAATTAAGACTGCGAAGAACATCGCTAACCCGGGGTGCTTTGCTACCACGATCCAACTTGGGTTGTTGCCTTTGGCTAAAGCAGGATTGTTAAAAGAAGTTCATACTACAGGGATCACCGGCTCAACTGGGGCCGGACAAAAACTTCAGGACACTACACATTTTTCATGGCGTGCAAATAATATCTCAGCCTACAAAACATTAACGCATCAACATCTTGGCGAGATCAATCAAACACTCAAAAGTCTGCAATCTGATTGTAATGAGGCTATAAATTTTATTCCGTGGCGGGGCGACTTCACCCGAGGCATCTTTGTAACCTCCGTATTAGAATCAAACCTAAGCCTGGAAGGAGCGAATAAACTATTTAAAGAATTTTATGCTTCACACCCATTCACGCATGTAAGTGATGAGATGATCGATCTGAAACAAGTAGTGAATACCAATAAGTGCTTACTTCATTTGGAGAAGGTTGGAAAGAAGTTAGTCATTCATTCTATCACCGACAATCTTTTAAAAGGAGCCAGCGGTCAGGCTATTCAGAATATGAATTTGATGTGTGGGTTTGAGGAAACAGAAGGACTGAAGTTGAAGAGTACAGTTTTCTAAAATTAAACCACAGAGAACACAGAGGCTCTGTGAAATCTCTGTGCCCTCTGTGGTAAAATAAAGCGATATGAAATTATTCGATGTATACCCCCTCTTCCCGATTGAACCAGTTAAAGCTTCAGGCTCATGGCTTTGGGATAAAGACGGTAAAAAATATTTAGATCTATATGGTGGTCATGCTGTAATCTCTATCGGTCATAACCATCCACATTTTGTAGCGTCATTAAAAAGTCAATTGGATAAAATCAGTTTTTATTCCAACAGTGTCAAAAACTCTTTGCAGGAAAAATTGGCTGATAAGCTTGGACAAGTTTCAGGTTATCCGAATCATCAATTATTTCTTTGCAACTCTGGCGCAGAAGCCAACGAGAATGCGCTCAAGCTCGCATCGTTTGTAAACGGACGAAAAAAAGTAATTGCCTTTAAAAAAGCATTTCACGGTCGCACGTCCGGTGCAGTGGCCGCTACCGACAATCCAAAAATTGTAGCTCCGTTTAATGCCGGTCATGAAATAGTTTTTCTTCCCTTAAATGATGAGCAAGCTTTTCTCGAAACTATAAATTCTGAAATCTCTTCTGTTATTATTGAAGGTATTCAAGGAGTTGGCGGCATTATGCTTGTGAATGATTCGTTTTTACTACTGCTTTCCAAAAAATGTAAAGAAGTTGGAGCCTTACTAATTTTAGATGAAGTTCAAAGTGGGTATGGAAGAACGGGGAAATTCTTTGCGCATCAGTTTTCAGGTATTCAAGCTGATCTAATTACAATCGCGAAAGGTATGGGCAACGGCTTTCCGATTGGCGGTTTACTTATTCATCCTGACATAAAACCCTGGAGTGGTATGTTAGGCACAACCTTTGGCGGAAATTATTTAGCCTGCGCTGCAGGCTTATCTGTACTTGAAGTGATCGAGCAAGAAAATTTAATGACCAATGCTGCTAAACTTGGTGATTTATTAATGCAACAGCTCCAGTCATTCTCTGAAATCAAAGCCGTTCGTGGCAAAGGATTAATGATTGGGTTTGATTTACCCGATGAACTTGCAACGTTGCGTAAAGATTTACTCTTCAAGCACGCCATATTTACGGGCGAAGCTAAACCGAATACCGTGCGTCTGCTTCCTTCCTTAGCATTATCAAAAATCGAAGCTGATATTTTTCTTGAAGCACTTACCGCAGAACTTAAACAGACCGTTGCATCATGAAGCACTTCTTATCTGTAAACGAAGTAACTAATCTCGACCAACTTGTAAGCAATGCACTTGCTTATAAAGCAAATCCGTTTAAAGACTCTACGTTGGGTAAAAACAAAAGATTAGGAATGCTGTTCTTAAACCCCAGTATGCGCACCCGCATCAGCACACAAATTGCAGCCAAGAATTTAGGCATGGATGCGATTGTCTTTAATGTAGGTCAGGATGGTTGGTCACTTGAGTTTGAAGACGAAGCCATCATGAGTGGCTCTACGGTTGAGCACGTAAAAGATGCTGCTCCAGTACTTGGAAAGTATTTTGATATTCTTGGCATCAGAACATTTCCATCCTTACAAAATAAAACAGACGATTACAGTGAGTTGTATATTCAGCAATTCATTAAATACTCAGGTGTGCCGATACTCAGTTTAGAAAGTGCCACCGTGCATCCACTTCAAAGCTTCACTGATATTATTACCATTAAGGAAACGTTTAAAGAAAAACGTAAACCCAAAATTGTACTTACGTGGGCTCCTCATGTAAAAGCGCTGCCGCAATGTGTTGGCAATAGTTTTTCGCAATGGATAAATGCCTGGGGCGAAGCTGATTTTGTAATCACGCATCCTGAAGATTACGAACTCGATCCAAAATTTACCAAAGGTGCTACCATTACCCAAAATCAAGATGAGGCTCTGAAAGATGCTGACTTTGTCTATATAAAAAACTGGAGTACCTATGAGGATTACGGGAAAATTCATTGCAACGATCCTAAATGGATGTTAACAAATAAAAAATTATCCGTTACCAACAACGCTAAAGTTATGCATTGCTTACCGGTAAGAAGAAATGTGGAACTTAGTGACGAAGTTTTGGATTCAACAAACAGTCTGGTAACACAACAAGCAGGCAATCGGGTTTGGGCTGCGCAGGCTGTATTGTCTGAATTATTAAAAGGATGAGTTGTTGACAAGTGACAAAAAACAATTAACAACTTGAGTGCTCAGATATGAATAATTTTTGTCAATTGGAATTTCTTGTCAACTGTCAATTTTCTCATAAGAAGGAGAAATAAAATAAGGAACTAAAATACTCAATACTAAGGACTCAATACTCCTAAAATGAACAAACTATATATTATAAAAATCGGAGGCAATGTGTTGGATGACGAAAAGTCGTTGAAATCATTTCTCAAAGATTTCGCTTCCATCCAGGCTCCCAAGATATTAATTCATGGCGGTGGAAAAATCGCAACCAAATTGGGCGATCAATTAGGTATTGAATCTCATTATACCAAGGGAAGAAGAATAACCGATGCAAAAACGCTAGACTTGGTAACCATGGTGTATGGCGGTTTGGTGAACAAGCAAATTGTGGCACAACTTCAGGCGCATCATTGCAATGCGATGGGTGTTACCGGTGCAGATGGCAACTTAATCAAGGCTATAAAACGTCCTGTTGGGGAAGTTGATTTTGGTTTTGTAGGTGATGTAACTCCAGAAAGTGTAAACAGCACCTTGCTCTACTTTCTTCTTAAACAAAATGTGATTCCTGTTTTTGCTCCGCTTACGCATAGCAATGGCGACATGTTGAATACGAATGCTGATACAATTGCCTCCGTGCTTGCCATTTCGCTTAGCAAGCATTTTGATGTGCGTTTGATTTTCTGTTTTGAGAAACAAGGTGTGCTAGCAGATGTCAACAAGGAAGACTCTGTTATTCGCAATCTTACTGAACCATTATATCAGGAATTATTAGCAAAAGGATCTTTTCATGATGGCATTCTGCCCAAGCTTGAAAATTCATTTCAGGCAATCCACGCAGGTGTAAAAGAAGTATTGATTGGAGAACATACACATTTGATTACCAACACAGGTTACGACACAAAGGGAACTTTAATCACCTTGGCATGAAGGAACACTTGCCCGAACTTGCCGTTAGCTTATTGCAGCAATTAATTTCTATTCCCTCTTTCAGCAAGGAAGAAGATAAGACTTCAGGTTTGCTTGTAAGTTTTTTTAAACATCATGGAATTGAAACAATCCGAAAAGGAAATAATGTTTGGGCTAAGAATAAATTCTTCGATCCTACCAAACCAACTATTCTACTTAACTCCCATCACGATACAGTAAAGCCAAACCCTGCTTATACTCGAAATCCATTTTCAGCCGATATCGAAGACGGAAAACTTTATGGCTTGGGAAGTAATGATGCCGGTGGGCCACTGGTCTCTTTGATCATGACGTTTTACTATTTCTATCAGGAACGAAATTTAAAATACAATTTAATTCTTGCCGCTACTGCTGAAGAAGAAATTTCCGGAACCAATGGCATAGAACTTATCTGGGATGATCTTCCAAAAATTGATTGCGCTATTGTGGGCGAACCCACACTGACCGATATTGCTATTGCCGAAAAAGGATTGATGGTATTGGATTGTGTAACCTATGGCAAAGCAGGGCATGCTGCGCGCGAAGAAGGAGTTAATGCAATCTATGCTGCATTAAAAGATCTTGAATGGTTTAGAACGTATGCGTTCCCAATAGTATCAGTTGCATTAGGCAAAGTAAAAATGTCGGTTACGGTAGTTCATGCTGGTCAGGCACATAATCAAGTTCCGGCCGAATGTAAATTCACTGTTGATGTGCGCGTGACAGATGCTTACACACTCGAAGAAATTCTGGAAATTATAAAGCAACATGTTTCGTGCGAAGTAACTCCACGATCACTGCGTTTGCGATCATCGGGCATTGCTGAAGAGCATGCTTTAGTCAAAGCTGCAAATACATTAGGCAAAAAATTATACGGTTCCCCTACTACTTCCGATCAAGCGCTAATTCCGGTACCTTCCATTAAAATGGGACCGGGAGACTCTGCACGCTCACACAGTGCCGATGAGTTCATCTTCATCAATGAACTTTCAAGCGGCATTGATTCCTACATTTCACTCTTATCAAAGATTCTGCATGACTGACAAAGTTCGAATCCAAAAAACAGAAATCCTTTCTGACAATTGGTACACGTTAAAAAAAGTAACATTCGATTTTCAGAAAAAAAATGGAAGCTGGGTATATCAAAATCGTGAAGCGTATGATCGTGGAAATGGAGCAACCATTTTACTTTATAATCCTGAACATAAGACTGTGATTTTAACCAAGCAGTTTCGCTTGCCCACCTACATTAATGGAAACCCTGACGGGATGCTGATTGAAACGTGTGCCGGACTTTTAGATGCAGACAATGCCGAAGATGCTATTCGAAGAGAAACTGAAGAAGAAACGGGTTTTACGCTGCGCGATGTAAAGAAAGTATTTGAAGCTTATATGTCGCCCGGCTCGGTAACAGAAATTTTATATTTCTTCATTGCAGAATACTCCCGCGACATGAAAACCTCAGCTGGCGGTGGTGTGGGCGATCATGAAGACATTGAGGTGTTGGAATTAGCCTTTGACAAAGCATTTAGTATGATAAGCACTGGCGAAATCAAAGACGGCAAAACCATTATGCTACTGCAATATCTGAAACTTAACAATTTTTTTTAGACCCTAACTTAGGCGTCTGACGCTTCGAGCGGCCTGACGCCTTCACACGCATGAAAATGGTAATCCTTTGCTTAAGTCTAATTAGAATCTGTAACTTGTAACTCACAACTAAACCCTTGGACCTCTGTGCCGTTGCGGTTTAAAATTATTTTATATAATGAAACTCTGGACTAAAGATAAAGACTCATTAAAAGTTGTTACTGACTTCACCACCGGCAAGGACAGAGAATTAGATTTACACCTGGCTACTTTTGATGTGCTTGGCTCGATGGCGCACATCACTATGCTTGAATCTATTGGACTGCTTACCAGCGAAGAACTAAAGACCTTAACCAAAGAATTAAAAAACATTTATTCACAAATCGAATCCGGTTCTTTCAAAATAGAAGCTGACGTAGAAGATATTCACTCGCAAGTTGAATTACTGTTAACCAAAAAATTGGGCGAAGTCGGCAAGAAAATTCATAGCGGCCGGTCGCGCAACGATCAGGTGTTGGTAGACATCAAATTATTTTTGCGGAATGAAATCCATGAGATCACAGCTAGTATGCAACCGCTCTTCGATTTGCTTATTGCAAAAAGTGAAGAACACAAATTCAAACTATTGCCCGGCTACACCCATTTACAATTAGCTATGCCTTCATCATTTGGGTTGTGGTTTGGCGCGTATGCGGAAAGTTTGGTTGACGATTTGATTATGCTTCAAGCTACCTATCAGGTTGTGAACAAAAATCCTTTGGGTTCGGCAGCTGGTTATGGGTCATCATTCCCACTTAACAGAACGATGACAACAGAATTACTTGGCTTCAATGATTTAAATTATAATGTAGTCTATGCGCAGATGGGGCGTGGTAAAACCGAACGCATTCTTGCGCAAGCCATGAGCAATGTGGCGGCAACCGTTGGTAAACTGGCTATGGATGCAACGCTATTCCTCAATCAGAACTTTGCATTCATTTCGTTTCCGGAAGAATTGACTACAGGTTCGAGCATTATGCCACATAAAAAAAATCCGGATGTATTTGAACTCATTCGTGCCAAGTGCAATGCGCTTCAAGCACTACCAAACGAATTGACCTTATTAACTTCAAATTTGCCTTCAGGCTATCATCGTGACTTGCAATTGCTGAAAGAGAAATTATTTCCAGCGATTGCAACGCTAAAAGAATGTCTTCAAATGACTCATCTCATGCTCTCTGCTATTGTAGTAAAAGAAGACATCCTGGAAGACGAAAAGTATAAGTTCCTTTTTAGTGTGGAAGAAGTAAATAAACTTGTGCTATCAGGGATACCCTTCCGCGATGCTTATAAACAAGTGGGTCGTTATATAGAGCAAGGAAAGTTTTCATATTCTACGAAAGTGAACCACACCCACGAGGGTAGTATCGGCAACCTGAACAACGATCGCATCAAAGCTAACTTCGTTAAGACCTTAGGCGAGTTTCATTTTGAAAAGATTGAAACTGCTTTTAACAAGCTTCTTAGGGGCTAACAATTACTACAACGTTTACTATCTTCACTCACTGATAATTTTTATTACTATGAACTCTACTTCCATTCTTTATTTAATATTAGGCATCTCTTTGATCAGCTATGTTTTTGATCAGGCGTTGGACTATCTTAATCTGAAAGCCTTGAGACCTGAGATCCCGGCTGAGATTCAGGATTTTTATGAAACTGAGAAATATCAAAAATCGCTCGCCTATCAAAAAGAACAAAGTCGATTTTCTTTTTTATCATCTGCCTTTAGTTTTATCCTATCATTTGCTATGCTGTGGCTGGGTGGCTTCGGTTGGATTGATTCGCTGCTGCGTCCATTCTTTGAAAATCAAATTGTGTTAGCACTTGCTTTCTTTGGCGTGATCGTTTTAATCTCTGATATCCTATCCATTCCCTTTCAGTTGTATTCAACCTTTGTGATTGAGGAAAAGTATGGTTTCAATAAAACTACGGTAAAGACTTTTATTATTGACAAGTTAAAAGGTTATGCATTAGGCTCTATTATCGGTGGCGCATTGGTAGCTGTTCTGATTTATCTTGTGAATTCAATCGGTCCCAATTTCTGGATTTGGTTTGGGCTCATTGCAGCAACGTTCATCTTATTCATCAATATGTTTTACACTAGTTTATTATTGCCTTTGTTTAATAAACTCACTCCGCTTGGCGATGGGGAATTAAAAACTGCGATTGAACAATTCTCTAAGAAAGTAAATTTTCCGCTTGATAATATCTTTGTTATGGATGGCTCCAAACGATCCGCGAAAGCAAATGCTTTCTTTTCAGGAATTGGAAAAAAGAAAAAGATAGTTTTGTATGACACACTTATCACCAATCATACCACCGAAGAATTGGTAGCTGTGCTTGCGCACGAGGTTGGGCATTTTAAAAAGAAGCATATTATCTGGAGTTACCTGATTTCTATTGTTCAGGTCTTCTTTGTGCTGTTTGTTCTTTCCAAAATGATTTTCAATGAAAATCTTTCTATCGCTCTTGGCGGAAGCGTGCAAGCCATTCATTTAAACCTTATTGCCTTTGGCATTCTCTTCTCTCCTATTTCTGGCATTACCGGATTGTTGATGAGTATGCTCAGCCGCAAGAATGAGTTTGAAGCCGATGCCTACGCCAAAGAAACATTTGATGGAAACGCGTTAGCATTTGCTTTGAAAAAACTTTCGGTGGATACATTAAGTAATCTGTATCCACATCCGGCTTATGTGTTTTTTCATTACTCTCATCCACCACTCTTACAAAGGCTTGATGCATTGAAAGGATGAGCGATTGAAATTGGATCAAAAAAGCTATCGAGAGTTAATCCGCAATGGTCAGATCCCAAGCTGAAAGTCGCGAGTTCTCCAGATAGCTATCGGGACCGTTTCCCGCTCAAGTTGCAAATAGTGACATTTATAATTGTGAAAATATAGTGTATTGGATGCGTATACCTTGTAAGCATCGTACTTATTTTAAAGTATTATTCCTGCTTTCCATAAAGCTATTATTATTAAATTTAACTTTGACAAGGCTTAATTAAGGTCATATGTTAAAGAAGAAACTAAATTTTAATATTTCGGCTATTCATTTGATCAAAGTAAGCTTTACTCTTCTGGTATGCTCAATGCTAACAAGTGCAGGTACATTTACGCGAAATGAGAAAAGTAATTATACATACGGCTCCAAATATTCTGAAATTAGAACTATCAATTCCGTCACCACTTGCGCTGGAGATTCCTCTGCAAACAATCCTCAACCAAGTGCTCCGCAAAAAGTTATTTGGATTGATACAACTAATGTTACGGTAACCAATAAAAGTCTGATAACAAGGTCGTCTTTTAATAGTGCACGAAGTTCTCAGATTATACCATCCTCTTCCAATGGCTATGTGCAATGTGACTGGAGTATACTTGCCAGGGCTCGTGAACGTGGTTGGAAATTTGGATTTATTAGTGCCGATGATAAAGCAACAGTAGGAACTATAAAAATGACGGTAAATTTTTTAGTTAACACAAATACTGATATTTATGAAGGCATTACATATATAAAAACTTTGAGTGGAGGAACCTCTATACAGAAAAATGATACTCAACATAGATGGCGCGTAGACCGCCTGACTCAAAAAATATATTATGAAACTTCTAACAATGGAAAATCCTGGACGCTCAGGGCTACCTATAGTAAAAAAGTGACAGGCGACCTAAGAGCTGGATTTTATGGTAATGAATCTGGCAAGGAGGTTTTGAATGCTGCGATTCAGGCGGACAAAGGAATAGAATTTTAGTTCCATCTATTTTGGTTTAAAGGTCCTTGATACCAGTTAGCTATTCCGATGAAATCATCTAAGCTTCAGATAAACAACCGGGTTCTGATTTATCTATTCGGAGTTACGGTGTTATGCTACATGAGCATACTTTTTTCACCCGATGTGTTTTGGCCTGCTGCATTTTTAAGTCAACTGATTCCCGGCCTCCTTGCTATTCAATGTGGAGTTTTAATTATGTTAGTTCTTCAGAGAAAAAAGATGGCAATCTTGTCACTCCTTGCACTCCTAATCGGTTGGCCCTTTATGCATAGCACAGTTTTATTCAATTCTAAACATGATAAAGACAACTCAATTCAAGTACTTAGTTTCAATGCAAAGTTTTTTAGGCAGCCAAGAACGTACAGTAAGTTCTCCACAGAAATGATTCAATGGGTAGCTAACGACACAGCTGCTATTAAATGCTTGCAAGAGTATAGCACGAATCCAAAATGGGCTCCACTCGATGCGACTGGTCAGATAAAGCAAAAAGGATATCAAGGTTATATCTTTCGGGCTGATGTTGCGGATAGCGATCATAATAAAGGCATGGCCATCTTCAGCAAGTTTCCTATGCTTGATTCCGGAATAGTGTTCGAGGCCGAAGGAACTCCCAATGCCGCCATCTTTGCCGATGTTAACGTGAATGGAAAAACAATCCGGGTTTACAATGTTCACCTTGCTTCAATGAATCTTGAGCTGCGGGAAAATACAGGCTTAGCGAAAATCTGGTATATCATTAAACGTCTTAAGTTCGGAGCTATAAAAAGAAATGAACAAATAAGAGAATTGATTGCACATACAAAGACATCCCCTTACCCATTCATAATTTGTGGCGATTTTAATGAAACTCCCTACACATATAACTATCACGAATTAAAAAGAGAGTATCCAAATACTTTTGAAGAAACCGGGCGCGGGTTTGGATTTACATTTAATGAAATACCCTACTGGCTGCGCATTGATCATCAATTTCATTCGGAAGATGTTAAGGCGGTTGGCTATCGTGTTAATCGAGATATGAATATTTCTGATCACTTTCCCACCTATGGTTACTACCTAATCGAATAATATGAATCCAAAAAAGCTATAGTTACGCTTACCTGCGCGGGATGTTAAACATGCTATGAGTTTGGCATCAGAAGAGTAAATATAATCAGGCAATTATTTGAATTGAAAAGGCAGCAGGCAGGTTTTTTGATAAAATTTATTTTTTGTTTATGCTAAGCCTCCACACTGCAGAAACCAAAACGGGAATTTCTCATAAGAAGATGAAGGCATCGATTAAAATCAATTGATAATTAAGCCTTAACCAAAATAATTTATGTATCCAACCCAGTGCTCGAGCTGTCCAAGCCTTTTATCAGGTACTTATCAGGATTTGTAAAGTTGTAAGGCTATCTATTTTGAAAGTAAGAAGACTTCCAACATAACTCGTAGGTTCTGCTCTGCGCCTTCTCATCTCTCACGGAGACTCTTACTCTATGAAGAGCGAGGTTTCGCCCGGAGCTAGCCAATTATTCTTTAATGCCGTAAAGAAAATTTTTAAAAAATCCTGAATCAGAAGTATATTCGCTTTCGCTCCTCCAGCAAGATCATTATTACTATTCTTACATTAATGCTCATAGTTCACCTTGGGCTTTCTAAAAGCCAAGTCGCTGGTTTGAAAACCAAAACGCATCTGAAACCTGCGTGGATACGTTGGATTATGCACCTCGTTATTCAAATTGTAAAGTGCAGTCACTGTCATAAAAAGTTTAGGATGAATTAAAAACTTCTTACCTGCTCCAATAAAATAATTGTTCCGCCACTGCTTCTTTTGCTCTTCTGTAAGGTTGCCTTTAAGGCCAGCATGCTCGGCCTCCGTGTATACAAAGAAGTTCTTGATTAAATCGTAGTTAGCAAATATGCGTATGCTGGTATTGGAAGGTGAAACATGCCAGTTGAATTTTAATGAATCGCCAAACGTTTGACGATAATTCATTCCCACGCCCATATAAAATCGAGTGTTAAATTTATAACCAACCAGGGGTGAAAGATCAATGGAAAACGGATCGGTACTTACGATGTTAAAATTACCACCAAGTACAATTCTTTCTTTAAAAGACTTTCCTTGCAGGGAAGTGCGCTTAACAGCGGAGCTTAAATCTTCTGAATTAGTAAATGATTTATACTTACCTAAGAGCTTACTCATCTTCTCCTGCACACCCTGAAGCTTATCCTCATGGCCTGCAAAATGATCAATTGCCTTTTCCTTGGCTTGCTCCTTTCCTTGTTCTTTCAATTCTGCCGGGTTATTGATTTGAGCAAACTGATTTTTGTACTCATCAAACTGGCTCGCTTGCTCGGCAAACCCACCCAGGTTACCAGCCTTAGTAATTGCTTTTGTTGCCAGGCCCTCAGCACGAACAAACAGTTCCTCAGGAGTACTATCAAACACTCCTTGCAGTGTATCCATACCGGGCACATACTTGCTCATTGTTTCCCAATCTGGTTTTTCACCTAATTTGTACTGGTGATAAAGGCCTCGAAATTTTGGATTACGAATTGCCTGCGCAACAGCAAGGTCTTTCACTTTTGCCCGGGCAATTTTTCTTGTGCTATCTGTTGCCGCAGTGTCCTTCATAATTGCCCACCACTTGGTAAGTTCGCTTTTTAAACTATCTGCAATGCGCAACTCTTTTTTACCAGGGTGGCCGTTCTTTGCCAACTCCGCATTTACTTTATCTTTTGTAAGTGTCTTTATCTTCTTTTTAGCCTCGCGCTTCATGGCTGGTGTGGTTGCGCTATCTGCCAGTATTGCCTTGCATTTTCTTAACTCAGTTTGCAAACTATCTGCATAAGCAATTTGCTGCTCGCCATTTATGCCCCGCTTCATTAACGAGTTATTAATTTTCATTGTATTTGCCTCTGCATGCCGCAGACTATCCCACTCATGTTTTGCGGCTTTGTTTTTGCTTTTTACCAGCTGCGCACTATCCTTTTTTAAAAACTTGTAGTACTTGCCCATTTGCTTATGACCCGATTGGATGCTACTGAGCTTCTGCTGGTGCTTAGGCGATAAATTAATTTTAAAACTCTGACCAAAAAGACATGCAGGCAAAAAAAATAAAACTAAAATTAACAATCTGATCATGCTGTGTTATTTTAACTCAAAAACCATCAACACTTCATGTTGATGAAGAACACCAACATGGGCGGTGAGCTCTGACCGAAGACGCAGGCAGGTATAAGAAATAAAACTAAAAATATTAGGCTATTGATTTTAGGCCATAATAACTTAAAATCAGAAATATTTTTGGGGTAAAGTACAACTTCAAGAGCCTAAGGCTTAAGTTGAATCTGTAAACTTGGTTGTATTAGAATAGCTAACTATACTACTCACGATTGAAAAGAGAATAAAATACAAATAGTTGTTGAAGTAGTAGAGTAAAGGATAATCACTATTTAGCCATTCCACAAAGCCAAAAACTGAAACTATCAGTGACGATAAACAGGAAACTAATAAAATTTTAAAAAGAGAAGTTTTAAATTTGAAAAAATGATCTACTAGTAAACTATAAAATGCAGTATATACTAGGAATGGAATAAAATTCATCACTATGAGCATAAACAAAGCATATACAATCATTGATATTGTTGTTTCTGATTCTGAAATAACAATACCAAGCAGAATACTTAAGATTGCACAAATAATAATGCTGATTATTGTATTCTTTAATATTCTTAACATTTTCGTCATTATCTATTTTTTGATTAGTGCCCAATCAATATATTGGCTAAAACTCAATCCTGGACTAGCATAGCCACCATTTGAGTTGATATACTGTGTCATGTTACTCATGACAGCATTCCAAAGCCTCTCTCCTCCTGGAAGGACAAGCCACGGTGGATCAAATATACCCCATGGACGATCCGCCCCTCGAGTAAAAAACGTGTAATCTCCGTCATTTTTTGTCAGTCCAAATTGTCGGTTTCCCCCGACAGGATGAGCACCATCTTTTAGCGTTGAAACCGTGGAAAACATCCAGTAATTACTTGCAAAAGAAGATGTGATAACTGATAGATCATCGGGATTGACCAAAGGAAATGGAGTGATTTCGAAATGCATAATGGAGCTTAATGGATTTGGTGAATTAAAAATTTTACCTTCTTTATTGTTATAAGCCATAAATTCAGCGCCTCCATTTTCCATAAATTCAGAGAAATGTTCACGTACATAATTAAAAAATTTAATCTCATCCATACCTTTAGGAAATTTGCTGATAATAACCGAATAGTAGTCAAGATTTGTGAAGCTTGAATGGGCGTCTTGGATATTCTGAAGAGTAACATCCCCCCAAACTCTCGCTGAAGCAGACGCCAATAATGCAGAATTTATTCTAAAATCTATTAAATCAAGCCAAGCACTAAAATCGTTTTTTTGCAGAGCCCCTATTGTTCCAATTGTAAAGGGTCCAGTCACAGTTTCTCCAGTATTTATATCTATAGATTCAAGTCCTTCCAATTCAACGCTTCCAATAACCTTGTTCTCACTAAAGGCAAAAGGACTGTTATGAGTATACTTATCGGATAATGGGTCAACTCCACCAAACCGCCCCTTGGCTGGATCATGCATGCGCCATTTAAACTGGCTCCAGCTTAAGTCTAAATCGCTTTGTAATTCCTGTGCCTGAAACCCGTAGCGATTCTTTTGTGTTGGGGTTAAATCATCCTTAATTCTTTCGGCCTGATAGGTGTTGAATGCCAGCCCAAACGGATAGTAATCACTTGCCTGCGTTACTTGCAGTGTGTTACTATTTTTTTGATGTATAATCTGCATCTCATCAAAGTATACATTGCCCGTGCTGGTGTTAGTTTCGTTAGCTACATACACAAACAGATAGCCTGCTTGAGGGGCTGTGAACGTTCCTTCCAGTTTTTCAAACGCGTTGTAAGCACTGGTTGTAATTGAGATGGCACCAGAGGCCAATGGAACAAATTGATAACTGGAGTTAAAGAAAATATAAGCCAGGTATGCTTTGGGCACCGTGGCACTACCAGAACTTGCTATGCCTGGAATGCCAGGTGCATTACTATTAAAACTTGAATAACCAACTTCGCCCGAACTGAAGCCGAATGTGCCGGTTGCCAGGGCGGGAATAAGCACCGAAGCTAAAATTGTTGCTGTGCTACCAGGTTGCTGGCTGTAGCGGGCATATACTTCCATTTTTACTTTATCACCTGTTGCTAACAGTAAACTCTTAGCCGGGCCTATTGGCATACCAACGGTTGAATGTCCATTGGTTAATGCAGCATTAGTAGGCGTAAGTGTAAGTTCTGATGACTTGGTATAATTAAAAATAGCATTGCTGGTTCGGGTGGTTACACCATTGGGGTAGGCAATATTTTTAAAGATGTTGCTCTCATCGGCACCCAGCGTTGATGGAGCAGCAGGATTCTCCATAGTTGCCCGATACGAAACTGTTTCCTTCAAATTGCCATAGGTTAACCGCACGTTACCCTGGTGATCCTTGTAAAAGTATTCGTAGTCATAGCCGGTACTATTTTTTACTACACGGCCTTCGGGAGTTGAAGCAAATGATAAAATTTTAGCCTCACTAGCTTTTTTGTCGTATTGAATTTCGCCCACGTAATCAGTAGTCCAAACAAGCGTGCCGTTCGATCCTGTTGTTCCGCCTTTATAAACTTCCATGCGAAGTTTGATGCCATTAGGATCATAGGTGTATTTAATTCTATCGATCACATTTGCTGAGGGTGTAAACTCAATGATCTCGGGTAGGTTAAGGTGGTTATACTTAATATTAGTGATGGCTTTGTTGTGATCGAAGATCAGGTTGCCGCTGGCATCGTACTTATACTCTTCTGTAATCTGTGCAGCACCATCTTTAAATCCGTAGCTGTTACCAACATCTGAAATAGTTAGTAATCGGTTACTAATCCCTGCAAAGTTTGAGATCGAACCCGTGTAGTTAAAGCCATACGTTGTGTTATCGATAGGTACCGAAGCCCCATCAATCTTTCCCTGGCGAATGATACCGCCAATATTTCCATTCTTATCATACGATTTAATAGTTTCACTAAATAGTCCTGCATCTGCAGGCCAGGAAACTCCACTCCCGGTAGCATATTGAGCTTTCTCAAGTCGGTTTAGAACATCGTAATCAAAACCATAAATGCGCTCCTGCGGAGTTACAGTTGGTTGCTTTGTGTCAGCTTTCCATTTAATAGCAGAGATATTTCCATTATAAAGTTTTGGCACAACACCACCCGAGGCAGGATATCCTGTAATTGCAGGCTGAGCAGTTGGATTGTAGAGCAACTCCATACCAAACAGATCATTTGCATCGTCATTCTTTACTCCATCGTTGGTCAGTGCGCTATTGTTAATGCTGGTGAGCCAACCACGGATGTTATACCGCATATCAATAGATTGGAGAAAGGTTGTTCCATTATCTGTCGAGTGAATATTCTTTTCAATCAACTGACCTATATCATTGTATTTGTTTGACGCCAGCAGCACGCGTGTTCCTAAATCAGTCGTTTGAAACAAATTTGTTAACCGACCCGCATGATCATATTCCATTTCGCGCAACGTGGTTAATGTTGAGCCTGTAGCGGTGTGATAGACTTGTGTTTTTAGGGCTTTTCCCACAAAATCAAAACTTGTGGTAACACGGTCGCGGCCTCCAACATAGTTTTCAGCAATCACCTGCACAGCCCGATACTTTTTATCATAATGGATAATACTGTTAAGCCAGGTGTTTGTGCCAAGCACGCGTGATTTTGAACCCGTTGGCTGTCCTTTTACAGAGGTCAGCAATTCGGCAGATTGTGGAAACCCTGAAAGGTTTACAAAATTATAATCAGCCGCTGTGCCTTCCGCATCCCACCCGCTATAGGTTTGAAAAGAATAATTATCGTAATAGTTAACTGAGATTAATGTGCTTTCTGCAACATTAACCGGGTAGCAAACATTTTGTGAATAGCCGGTTGAATTATTCAATTCTGTTTCAAACCTATTGCTGGGATTTGTTGTATAATAATTATTTACATCCGATTGAAGTGCGCTTTGAGTGCTAGCCGAGGTATACAACCCAGACATGATTAGTCTATTAAACCGATCGTATTTATTAAATGTCCATTGATTACCTGCTACCCAGCTGTTACCCTGCTTTTGTGCCGGAGTTTGCGTGAACACAACCCGGTTCCATTTATCATATACCGTGTAAGCCCAATAATTAGGTTCCCAGCCTGGTATGCGCTTGGCTATCATACGTTGCTCATCATCATATTGATATTGGAAGCACCAGCGATTAAGAAAACTTTGCTTGTTGGCACCCCCCGCATCAAATTCGGTTGCTAGTCTTGCTACTCCTTCAGGTTGAATAACAAGCATCAATAATCCTGAATACCCATAAATGTATTGAGTATCGAACCACATAGTGCCATCGCCTATCCGGTTAAGTATTACAAGCCCACGCGTATCTTTATAGACTTTAGTAATCTGCCCTGCTTCATCGGTAGTTTCTTGCACTACTAAGTTATTGTCAGGATAAATGCCGTTTTTTTCCGGAAGTCCGCTAACGAGATATTTCCATCGCGTAATATTCTCAGATGCTAGATTAACTTTAGTCAGGCTTTTAACAGCTTTATCTACCGGACCGTTTTTCCAATCGATGCCAGGTCCATATCCATCCGTAACGCGACTAAGTGGTGAATTTTCAAATACCTTTTCTTTAAAAGGGCGAGTGTCTTGAACAACACCGTTCGGGGGAGATGTGTAGAAAGCACCAACATCATCTAAACCCGTTGTTCGAAATCCTCCATCTGATTGAGCGTTCGAAAACGGAAGGTATTCCTTCTCCATTCGACCATACTGGTCATACACATAAGGTGTAATGAGATCATTCTGTAAGGGACTAGACTTTACAGATATGCTTTGCAATTTTCTTCCTAAGCCATCAAAATATTCAAATGAAACATTTTTTTGCGTATATGGCAAGGCAGATAGTGAACTCTCCGTAGCAACTGGCACCAATGGGATTTCGGAACGAACAAAGTTTTTTTCTTTACTTGGATCGCTTTCTCCGTTAGTATTCGCCCTTAAAAAGAATGCGCCTTGCACGGATGCATTGTGCGTAAACGGAGCTTTCATAATTCCAAACTGATTTACGATATAAGATTTGGTTGTTGAACCAGTTAATTCCTTCGTATTTACTGTTTCATAGTCCTGACCATACAACAGAATAGAACAGCAGATGATCACTATGTTTGCAACTATCTTTTTCATAACGTTGGACAATTTGAATTGCTTTTATAATAATTAATGTGAGTAGCTGAAGAAGTTGATTCATTTCCGCAGGTGTCAACCACTCTACATTGTACATCAAATGATGCTATCACTCCAGTAAAGGGGGCTGTTACTGAAGACGAATTTGATCCAAAAGAAATCCAACCAGAGCCGCTATTATATGACCAATAATAGGAATTGTTTGAACATCCATTTCTAACTGTAGCAACTAGTATAGTAGGGTCGTAGAAATGATTATTTGATGAGGTACAACTGCCAAAAACCGTTTGAATTGTGCCACATAAATCGGCATTAATAGGACCATCAGCACAAATACTAACTGAAGGTCCAGGTGAAATTCTTAGAGTTGTAGATGCTGAAGCCGTGCCATAGTCCGGATTAGTTTTGCTAAGTGTAATTGTATACAAGCCAGGTGCTGAATATATATGACTTAATAAAGTACTGCCAGTTGCTTGTGTACCATCTCCAAAAGACCACGAATAAGTTGAATTACCAGGTTGAAAAGCACATAAATCCTCAATAATTACTAATCCATTTATTGTCGTAGGACCTGATATACCAATTCTTGCCTCAAATCCCTCCATTTGATTTCTTACTTTTACGCGCGAAAGAATATTTAAATCATGATCTTTGGTGACATCCAACCTGTTAAACTGATCATATTCATAATTAACATTCCGTAGATTGGAATCTGTTTGCCGTGTTAGCCCGACTAACTGACGATGTTGGAACGAGCTAGTTTGCTGTTGAGCACCTGGATTAATTGTTATTCCAGTAATTAGGCTGCCATTGTATAGGGGAAGCCATTGATACGTTGCTGTAATACCCGAAAGGCTAGTCTTACCCAATAGATTTCCATTTGATGCATCATAGGAATCGAAAGTTACACTTGCACGAGCGCGGGCATCAATAACGAAAATTCCAGTGGATGGTTCTATCCTTGCCTCCTGATAAGGGTTAGTTCCGCCAGGCAAATCAAGAATTGAATTTATATACCAAATACTTTTAGGTTTTGCGAAAATTATGGATGAGCCCAATTTCTGATATTTAAAAATCTGAGTTGAAATTAATTTTTGTATTCCGTCTTCTTGTGCAATAGTTTGAATCTCTACCGGTGCAGTTAGTTGATTAGTCTGAGTCAAGAACAGAATAGCCTCTGCTTCAGGATTAGGAAGAGGGCCATTGTTGGCTATACAAACAGAACGCTGGTTTCCGCAAATACTTGGACAATTGTTTCCTCCACAATTAATTACGCAGGCATTATAAATGGCATCACAATCTTGCCAATTAAATGTATACTGAAGATCGGAAACATATCGGTTTTTAGTGATCATCTTTGAATTCGTGTTTTGCTCATTGTAGGAGACAATTTGTGAAGGAAGCAAAGTGCTTGTATTAATTGTGTACTCCGATATTGCTCTGAACCTTTTAGTTGTATCATTAACTGCAGAACTCTGATCATACATTGTTGTAAAAGTTTTTTCCAGAGTATATGGCTTGGAGATCGAAGAATAATTTCCCATATAAAAGTAAGAACCAAAATAATCAGAAGCTCTTTTCACCGACTTTACTCCAGTCACTGATTTTATTGTTGAAAGATTTAAATTGAACTTATATCGTTCACTCGATAAAAGTTTGTTCGCCTCAGAATAAACTTCTCGCTTAGTTAAAAGCCCACGCTCCCATGCTTTTGAAGTTCTCGGGGTATATGGAAATCCATCTGATGGAATATTTGCTCCAACTTGGCCACTTTGTCCGGTAGGTATTGTATATCCAAATTGATTTGGAGGAATATCACCGTGACTAATAAGGTTCGTAAAATAGCTTAAGGTATATCCATTGCCTGTCATTTTAGATTTCACATTACTATACCCAATATGATATCCGTTTAAATCGAAAACGTTTGTGAGTGATTGTGATTGCCTTATCAAGTATTCAGAGCCAACGCTACCCATTGATCCGCCCATGAACACCCAAGAGCCTTCATAACTTCGAAAATGGTATCTGGGTATTTCATATAGGCTTCCACTAGATTGGGTTGGTGTTAAAAACTTTTTATAATAAAATGATTCACCCATACAACCAGTTGGTGTTGCGCAGCTATTAATTGTTCTTATTCTTACACCTCCTGTAAGCAGTTGATTCCCGGTTGCGTCAGAATATAAATTCGCACTATAAATGAATTCTCTAAAACCTCCAGATGCAAGTTTTATTTTGGTTAAAATGTTAGCTCTTGAGCGAAGAGAGTCTGGGCTTTTGTCTGCACCAATGTGATTTGCAGCACAGGGGCTTTCTATGTCATTCAATGCTGGAATTTTGGAGGTGTAAGCATTATTATTATAATATCCCCAGTGATCAATCTGATGAGAATCTCGACTAGGAAGATTAGTAGTATTGTAGTCGAAGGAATAGACTCGATTGGAGACGCCATTTGCTATCTCAAAAATCTCATCTAGCTTCAATCTTTTACAAAGCGAAGTAAGACAATTGTCACTTTGAAAATAAGAATTGACAAACTTATATCCAGTAACAAGTGTATTGCTATAATCATACACCTCAATTTGCTTTAGAGCCCTACCTCCGGCCAGATCAGCTCTTCCTAATGAAGTTTGAAAGACTAATTTACCTTGAGTTGATGTTATTTGGGAAAGATATCTTGGGTTTGAAATTGTTATTATAACATCATTATCAGTTGTTGTTCCAGTGTCATTATAGCAACCATTTATAAATCCCCAATTCCGAATCTTTTTCCTATCTGATTGAACAAAATACTTATATGAAATAGCCTCGCCTGCGTTGTAAGAAAATTGAATTGTTTCACCATCGGTTCCCTTTATTTCCGATAGGTACCAAGATGAAATATATGTTTTTGACGTAGTTGAACCTGTTAGTTGTGAAGTTGTTGTTTCTTTTGAATTTGAATCGTTACCGAAGGTATACTGAACTCCGTTTGCATCGGTAATGATCCATTTACCTAAGCCAAACGGACAAATAGCTGGTTTTATCTTCATGTTTGTATAAGGTAGTAAAACTGGTAGGCCAGTCTCGTCTAAAACAAACATGCCTGTTGTTCCAAGAAAATTAAAGTAAAATAAATCAGGTTCACCATCCCATATTCCCGAACTAATATTTTGCGCATAAGAATTATTGGGTGTCTGATACGCCATTTCACCAATGTTATTTGTGCCACAAAATCCGTTAACCTCCTCATCAGGTAGTCCACGTACAGTTCTAGTAATGACCCCACCCGCGTTCAATGACCATCCACTGCCAACCCAACTAGCAATATCCTGAACTTTAATACCTGAAGCATGATAGCTTACACTTATAGGTATGTTAAGATTTCTTCCTTTCAATTCAGTAATTGGCAGGTTTATTACTGGTGTGCCAGTATAAAGACTTACAGGAATACTGGCATACTTTGCTAAGCCTAATGCATTTGGTGATGGTGGGGAGACCAAGGCATTATCTTCATAACTTTGAGAAAACCCCAGTCTAGCAATAATAAATAAACATATTAGTAATGTAAATTTTCGCATAAATCACTATTTAATATTTTTATATTTTCAATTCTTTCAGGTCCATACTGATCTCAATTCGTTTTAATTTCAAGTTTATCAATACGCTTATTTTGATCAACTATCAATCTAGATTGAGTATCCAGTTTCCTGTTTTGTTCAATCACATACAACGTCAACTCCTCAATCTTCTTTAGAAGCAGCATGTTCATCTCACCCAGGTTTACACTACACGAAATGTAGTGTAACTACCTGAAAGGACTTCTGAATTTTTAAATCTGACACCAGCGCCTTCTACATCAAGTCTATAACTCGGTGAGGCAAGACCAATACCTACGTTTCCACTAAAAACTGATCCCTCCTCACCCCAAAATTTAAGTTTCCGATTTGATCCTGTTCTTCCTGCACCAACAACATCTAAGGCATCGCTAAACTTTTGATATCCAATTTTTCCTGCATTACTTTCTTTGGTCACGCCTTGTCCAAATTCTATTGCATTTGTTCCTGCAAGTTTCGCATCTCCAGTTGGTGTTGGAAATGAATTTTGTGCGAATAAACTTGCTATGCTTAGAAATAAGAAAAAAAGAAGTATAAAGTTTTTCATTATTTATTTAATTAAGGTCTCATTTTCTTTTCAAGTTCCTCTATTCGACCCTGTTGCTTTATTACATGCATCGTTAACTCCTCAATTTTCTTTAGTAGCAACATGTTCATCTCACCTAGGTTTACACCATTGGCTTCCATCTCTTTGGCGCTGGGTACTTCAGGTAGGTGTTTGTTTTTATCGATGTAGGTTTTAATCTCTTCGAGGCTAAGGAGGTCGTAATCTTTTTCGAACACGTAGTCGGGGCCGGGAACACTGAGATCAACTTTTACTTCGTTGGCATGCACGGTTCCTTTTACGGCAAGCTTGGCATCGGGGGCAGTGGTGCCAATGCCTACGTTGCCCGTACTGAAATAAATATTGGTTGTATTAGTGGTCCATTGAGAGCCTCCACCCGCAAACGGTTGTCCATTAATGTTGATTCCAGAGGCATTAATTACTCCACTTACATCTAGTTTATAGGCCGCATTTGGGTTAGCGGTACCAATGCCGATATTGCCGGTGTTGAAGTAAATATTAGACCCAGCTGTGGTCCATTGAGAATTGCCACCTGTAAATACTTGCCCGTTGAGATAGAAAGCCGAAGCATTTATAGCCCCGCTTACATCAACTTTGTAGGAGGTATTTGGTGTAGCAGTACCAATACCGATATTACCAGTGTTGAAGTAAATATTAGAACCTGCCGTAGTCCATTGAGAGTTGCCACCTCCCGTAAAAGGCACTCCATTAATATTTATAGCTGTGGCGTTAATCGGGCCATTTACATCAAGTTTGTAGGCGGGGGAAGAAGTGCCAATACCCACATTGCCATTGTAATGAATAACCATGCGTTCCGTGGATTGGGTATCAAAACCACCAGTATGAAATCGAATAGCGCCATTGACTTTAGGGTTTGCAAAATTCATATGCAACCCAGTAGTACCCCCCAGATACATCACAAAAGTATTTTTTAGGTATGTATTTCCTGTTGTGCTGCCAGGATAAGCATAAAATGAAGCAGCAACTGATTCTGAGCCTGAACTATTCTGGAGTTCAAAAGCTGAAAGCGCATTGGTTGTAGAGTACACTCCTCGCACATAAAACTTTCTATCAGGTGCAGTGATGCCTATCCCAACATTTCCTGTGTTTGTATTGTAGATGTTCGTGCCACTTGGCGTCCATTGGGCAATGGCAAATAAAGGTGCAAGGGTGAAAAAAACAATTAGTATCTGTTTCATGGGTTAGTAGTTAGGTTAAGTAAATCTACCCAATGCCTTTCGTCTAAAAACTTCTATGTTCTATTGCATCATACCTGTATTTTAATGCTCCAAAAAGAGTATGCGATGTTTAGAATTATTTGAAATTCAATAACTTGAGAAAAAATAATTTGAATTGTATGAGTCATTCATCTAAAGCCTCATTTATTTAAAATGGCTCTCTTAAGATTATTCGCATTCTTTTTTTGTTTTCAAGGAATCATATTTCTTTCCAAATCTCAGTCACCCAATTTTATTAATTATTCAATTCGAGAAGGTCTTCCTAGCGCAGAAGTGTATGATATCTACTCGGATCGCGAAGGGTTTTTATGGTTTGCTACCGATAATGGAGTTGCTCGATTCGATGGCAAGGATTTTCAAAAACTCAACGTTAAGGATGGATTGAGTGATCCGGTTGTTTTTGGTTTTTATGAAGACAATAATGGAAGAACTTGGTTCCGGACTTTTACTGGCAAATTGTCTTATTACCAGAATGGTAAAATCCATAAGTATTTGTACAACAATGTTACCTCTTCTTTGGCTGCGCGTGCAATAATTACAAATATCAGTTATGACTCTTCAAAAAATCTTTGGCTTTCGGTAGGAAAGTACTTCGTACAAATAGATAGTCTTGGGTTTATGCGCGAGAAAGAAGAAATTGAACCTCAGACATTGGAATATAAAGTAATCGATAAAAAATCTTTTTTAGGTTCTCACACAACTCTTAAAACAGTTAAAAAAATAAAAATTTTTGATAGTCAATATAAAATAAATCTTACTGACACCACTCAATGGCTTCAAACTAGTTTTTCCGTTTCATGGAAAGACAAAGTTTATATTGCTTTAAACTCAGATATTTTTGAATACTCAGACTGTCATTTAGAAAAGGTTTTCACGGGACCATCTCCAATTATCAGCCTTTCTAGACCTACGGGCGATGAAGTTTGGATTGGCTTTTCGAACCGCGGAGTTGTAAAAACCAACTTGTCTGATTTCACAAATGTAAGAGAGTTTCCAGAACTAAAAATAAGATCTATTTCGCGAGTATTATTAGATCGTGAAGGTGGCTACTGGATATCGACTCTCGAAAAAGGTGTTTATTATATTCCAAACTTTGATATTAAAAGTACGCCCTACAAAACGTCTGCTCGCGTTCGAGCAGTAGCCGCAACAGATAATACAGTCCTTGTAGGCGACTACAACGGATATTTATTAGCCGAAAATCCCTTAAGCGGAAGAAAAAAATGGGAGAAAAAATTCGATTCTCCCATTACCGCACTTTTCGCAAATTCAAAATCTTCGATTTGGGTTTCAAACTATAATAACACATTTATTTTTAATGAGCGCGGAGTTTTAATGAGCAAGCTACAAGAAGCTAGTTTTATTGATTTTGCGCAAGATAACACAGGAGAAATTTGGGGATCTAATAGTTACGGGCTACACCGATTTTCATCCTCTGCCAATCTAATACAAAAGAAGCGATTGGATTTTTGGCATCGAAATGTTACAATCTGCGATACTATGCTTTATATTGGCGGGCGGAATGGTTTGTATGTTTTCGATAAATTTATCAATTTCAAAAAAGAGTTATCAGAATTTAGTGACCTAAAAATATCCAAAGTCATTCCTATTAATAACTCTTTATTGCTTATCGCAACAATTGGAAATGGATTCGTGGTGTGGAACAGCAAAGAAAATCTTATTGTCTATTCAAGTAACGAAAATTTAATAAGCGCTAACATTTATGATGCCATCCAGGTAGACTCGGTTTTTTGGCTCGCCACCGAAAATGGTATCGCTGTTTGTGGCGAAAAGAGCCTTCTGTCTACGAAACCAATTTTTGAATTCATAAGCAAGCAGAATGGATTATTGAATAATAAGATCAACCAACTAGCGGTGTGTTCGGATAAATTAATTGCTTTCTCCGATGATGGGTATTCTTCCATTCCAATATCTGGAACTAAGTTCAGTAGTAAAAATCCCATTCCATATCTTATAAGCGTAAAGATTGACGACAAAGATGTAACAACCTATCCCTTTGAATTGAATAAACTGAACTATATCCAAATCAACATTGGATTTCTTTCCTACAATAATCAAAACATTCAAACAAGATTTCGTCTGAGTAAGAATAGTACATGGACATTATTTAAGAATAGAACTATTCAATTAAGATCGCTAGATGAAGGAGACTATTTTTTGGAAATCGAATATTCTGTCGATGGCTACTCTTGGAATAAAGATTCATTGAATGTTCCGTTCAGGGTATTACCGGAATGGTGGAATACATGGATTTTTCGCATTTTTGTTTGCCTAGCTATTATGCTTTTTGGTGTCGTTTTTTATAGAATAAGAATAAGTCAGTACAAAGAAAAGAACACGTATTTAGCCGTAATTAATGAGCAACAAAAAAAACTATTGAACGCAGAGATTGAAGCCACTGAGCGTGAGCGAACGCGCATAGCCAAAGAATTGCATGATGGTATAAGCACCGATTTGGCATCAATGAAATTTGTTGCCGAACAATTAATTAGTAAATCTGAAACCGAAGAAGCAGTCACTATTCAACATCAGCTTCAAAGCACCTTGACAGAACTCAAAGACATGGTTTATGGATTAGCCCCAACAGGCATTAGTAAATTTGGATTGTCAATTGGGTTACAAAACTATGTTGCAAAAGCTAATGCGCGCGGCACAGTACGAATTAAATTTGATTTTATTGGCGATGAAGTAAATGATACCCATTTAAAAATAACCCTCTTTAGAATCGTTCAGGAACTGGTCTCCAACACTAGCCGGCACGCACGAGCCAAAAACATAGCTATTCATATTAATGTTTTTGCCAATTACCTGAATATAGTTTACACGGATGATGGCATTGGCTTCGACCCTATGTTGATTAATCCGGGGCTTGGCCTGAGCAATATCCAGTCGCGGGTAGATTCACTAAATGGTAAGCTTGATTTTGAATCCGGGAAAACAGGCACATCCTATTCGATCGATATTCCATTAAAAAATAATGTATGATCCGCACGATACTGACCGATGACCATAAGATATTCATGGATGGGCTTGGAAAATTATTATCTGTATATGGTGGTTTTGATGTGATTGGAAAATTTAATGATGGGCGATCGTTGCTAAACAAAATTGATGAGCTCAATCCCGATCTTCTTATCATTGATATCGAGATGCCAGCATTGGGCGGCCTTGAAGTTACAAAACGCATTAGAATCCGGAATAAAACAATAAAAATTTTAGTGCTTACCATGCACGAGGAATGGGGCTATGCACAAGAAGCATCTAATGTAGGCGCAAATGGGCTTGTCATTAAATCGACCGATGCAGACTCCATTATTAAAATCATTCATTCGGTATGCGATGGCATCAATTATTTCCCTAAAACATACAAAGAGCGCGACCAGAGCGCTTTACTTTCGGGGCGCGAGTTGGAAATCATTCAAATGCTTTCAAAAGGACACAGTAACGAATCAATTTCCAATAAACTTTCTATTTCTGGGCTAACAGTAAAGACGCATCGCAGAAACATTCAAAATAAATTAGGTGCCGACAATTCCCTTCAAATGATTCGGATTGCTTTTGAAAAGGGGTTGATTTAAAACAATTCCTATTTTTGCTTAAATAGCATTTAAATTAAAAAGAACCGCATGAAGAAAAGAATCTTAGTGTTAGCACCACATACAGACGATGGCGAGCTTGGTTGCGGTGGTAGTATTGCCAAATTTGTAGAGGAGGGTGCCGAGGTTCACTACGTTGCTTTCTCAATCTGCACAAGGTCTTTGCCTGCGCACCTGGCACCGGATACCTTGGAGAAAGAGGTGAAAGTGGCAACCAAAATTCTAGGAGTGCCATCTGAAAATCTAATTCTCTATGATTTCGATGTACGAAGATTTAAAGAGTTTAGGCAAGATATTTTAGAAGAATTAGTCAAAATCAAAACCCGCATTGAACCTGATCTGGTATTTATGCCAACTTTATCAGACATACACCAAGATCATCAAGTAATCTCAGAAGAAGGTTTAAGAGCTTTTAAAAACACATCTATACTGGCCTATGAACTTCCATGGAACAACCTAACATTCAATACATCGAGTTTTATAAGATTGGAAACAACTCATATCGAAACTAAAATAGAGGCTCTTAATGCCTATGATTCTCAAAAGCATCGTTCGTATTTGAACGCTAATTTTATTAAATCATTGGCAACCATTAGGGGTGTGCAAATCAACACCAAACTTGCCGAAGCATTTGAAGTCATTCGCTGGGTAATTTAAAAAGATGAAACCGCTAGCACTAAAACAGATTCTTGAACTTTTCCCTCTCGAGGAAAAACACATTAAAAATCAATTAGTCGAAATAACCGATGCTGTCGCTATTGATAAAATTAGTCAAGTTGATCAACGCCTAAGGATGAGTTGGATAAGCGACTCGAATTGCAGTAAGGTCAATCCCCAAAATCTAAATCTTGCTCTGTTAGTATTGACGAGGAAATCATACGAATTTTTGAAAGACAGCAATAGTAATTTCTTAGTAGTAGAAAATCCACGAGCAGCATTTTTTAAAATTATAAGAACCCTATTCAGCAAAGGAAGGCGCGAAAACAAAATTGAAAATTCAGCCTACATTCATTCCACAGCTTTAATCGGTAAAGACTGTTACATTGGCCATGGGGTGATCATTGAAGAAAATTGCACAATTGGAGACCATTGCGAAATCCTGCACAACACCTGCATACTGGCCGATACTAGAATTGGAGATTATGTTACCATCGGATGTAATAATACAATCGGAAATTATGGATTTGGTTACGAAAAAAACGAAGCCGGAGAGTTTGTTGTACTTGACCACATCGGTAATGTAGTCATTCATAACTTTGTGGAGATTCATAATAATACATGCATCGATCGTGGAGTAATTGGTAGCACTGAGATTTTTGAAAATGTTAAAATTGATAACCTTGTGCATATTGCTCATGGTGTGGTGATAGAAAGAAACTCTTTGATAATTGCAAATGCGATGATTGCAGGAAGTAGTTTAATAGGTGAAAATTCGTGGATTGCTCCTTCTGTTTCTATAAAAAATAAAATCAAAATTGCTGCTAATACAATGACCGGAATTGGCGCAGTCGTATTAAAGGATACAGAATCTGATACTACCTACATTGGTAATCCAGCAACAAGCATAGAAGATTATAAGCTAAGAGCAGCGGCAATTAAAAAATTAAAATAAGTCAATTAGAAAAGGCCTCGACTATTTTCTTACAAATAAAGTAGGCTGCCTGACCGTCTCCAAAAATAGTAGGAAAAGCTAGTTCATTTTTACGAGACACAAGAGATGAAAAAGCATTTTCAATTTTTTCGGGAGATGATCCTGTTAACAGGGCTGTCCCACTATCAATAAGCTCCGGCCACGGGGTTTCTTCTAAAAGAATTACACATGGCTTATTGAAATAATAAGCTTCCTTCTGAACGCCACCCGAATCAGTGAAAATAATTTGAGCATGCTTTTCAAGAAGAGTCATTTCAATAAATGAAGCCGGCTGTATTAACTGAATATCACTTTCTTCAATTAATTTTCTCAATCGGATATCTATACGCTCCTCAAATATTTTTTTCGTTCGTGGATGCATTGGAAAAATAAAAGGCAGATTTGAATTTCGGGAGATGCGTAAAAAAGTGTTTAGTAAATTAGTCAAGACGTTGGGATCATCAACGTTACTGGGTCGATGTAATGTAACTAAAGCAAATTCTTTATTGTTGATTCCAAGGTCAATAAGATACTCCCTTCTCCCTTCAACGTGAGAACCAAAGTATAGTGAGTTATCATACATTATATCACCACAAAAGAAGACTCCGGCATTATCAGAAGTATATGGCGACTTGTTTTGAGTATTAAATCCCTCCGTTAACAAATTGTTCATTCCAGAGCGAGTAGGAACAAAAATCAATGTTGATAAATGATCGCAAAGCACTCTATTTACTTCTTCTGGAAATTTTTTATTAAATGATCTTACGCCACCCTCAATGTGAATTATTGGAATATGAAGCTTGGCTGCTGTTACAGCAGCTGCTAACGTTGAATTTGTGTCTCCATATAAAAGTACTGCATTTGGCTTTTCCTCAATTAGTATCCCCTCAATCTTGACCATCATCTGAGAGGTCTGTAATGCATGAGATCCAGATCCAACCTCGAGGTTATAATTTTCTTTAGGCATCTCAAGCTCGTCAAAAAAAACCTTAGACATGGACGCATCATAATGCTGACCAGTATGCACTATTACTTCAAATATTTGATCTGAAAAATTGTTCTTTATTGCCCGGCTTATGGCCGCTGCTTTGATTATCTGGGGCCTGGCTCCAATGATTGTTACTAGTTTTATCATTCTGTAATTTCGTTTAACAAAGTAGCAAGTCTTTCAGTTAATCCAAGCCTTGAGTATTTGTTTATGTTTTTGCTTTTAACTAAAAGTGCACTTGTCCTGTAAAGTTCATACTTATTTATAAGATACATTCTTAACCCATTTATATCATCAAACTCAAAAGTTTCTCCGACTCCTGTTTCCCCAAGCACTTGCGCTGCATCTCCATCTCTTGGCCCAAGACACAATACTGGTCGAGTTGCTGCAAGGTATTCAAATAATTTTCCAGTAAGTACCCACTTAGCCCCTTCAAAATCATCAATAGGGAGCAAAAGGATTTGTGCTGATTTTAAATAGTTCACTACTTGGTTGTGCGGCACATAATCAACTTGAATAAGATTTGACCTTAAGCCAAACTCATCAATTGAGTCGAGTATGGATTGATCTACTCTGCCTACTAATTTTATTTTAATCTTGATACCTGCCGGATGCTGTTCTTTTTTTAAAAATGAAATTGCCTTCCAAAGAGAATATGGATTTCTTCGTTTAAGAAAAGAACCTACATGAACTATTGTAAAATCATCATCTAAGGTTATAGGATTCTCACTTTCAAAGTCAGTCGTATCAAAACCATTCGTAATAATTTCAACCCGCTTAGCTCCTTTCTCACCAAATTCACTTTTCATTTGATTTCCCACAACAGTAACTAAGTCAGCATTTCTGAGCACATTCAACTCAAGTCTTTTATGTTTCTTATCTGCCCATTTTGTTAGTCGCAAATCCTTGTAGTAATCCATGGTCGTCCATGGGTCGCGAAAATCAGCCAACCATGGAAGCTTAGTTAGTTTTGAAAGTTGGAATGCTATCATATGATTTGTGTGTGGCGGACCTGTTGAAATGATCGCATCATATTTGTTGGCTTTCAATTCCTTCCGTAAAAAATTAACCGAAGTGCGTATCCATAAAAAGCGTGTATCGGGAATAAACAAGTTTCCTCGTATCCAAATTGAGATCTTTTCAGTAAGAGAAATTGACTTACCCGCTTGAATTGTATTTCTATTAATTCGTTTACCTGCATTTTTTCCAGTAAACATTTTATAGATAGAATAAGGCTCCCAAATTTTATGTTTTAAAACCTTGATGCCGCTTGGGATTTCAGAGAACAGTGAATTGTCAATCTCTGAAAATTCACCATTGGCAACTGTATAGATGACAGGTTCCCAATTAAATTCACCCAGATATTTACTAAACTTTAGCCATCGTTGAACAGCTACTCCGCCAGCAGGCGGCCAATAGTATGTAATAATTAAAACCTTTTTATTCATTGAGCTCTGTTAACAAACCATAACCTATGTAACCGCAAAATTATCAATTGTCCATTATCAACTATCAAGTAAGGCGATCATTTCGTTAACCTGATTTGGATTAAACCACTTAATTTCCTGATCGCGCTTAAACCAAGTCAGTTGCCGTTTAGCGTAACGTCTTGAGTTTCGTTTTAATAATCGAATCGCCTCTTCCCGATCATACTGTTTATTCAGATATCCAAATATCTCTCGGTAGCCCACTGTTTGCAAAGCATTCAAATGTTGTTGTGGAAAAAAATTTTCAGTCTCTTCAAAAAGTCCTGCGGCAATCATATCGTCCATGCGGGAGTCAATCCTTTTATAAAGTTCTTCACGTTCTACTTGAAGGCCAATCTTTATCGTTTCGAACGGCCTACTAGCTTTTCTTTTTTTTCTGAGTTCATTCAATGGTTTACCGTGGGCTGCATGAAGTTCAAGCGCACGCACCAGCCTATGGGGATTTTTAATATCAACTTCATTAAAGTAATTCGGGTCAACTTCTTTCACTTGTGCCTGCAACCATGATAGACCTTTTTGCTCATACTCATGCATAATTTTTTCACGCGTGCCGGCAGGAATTTCAGGCATTTCATCAAAGCCCTCCAACACAGCTTTTATGTATAAACCTGAACCACCACATAAAATCAAGGTATCATACTTTTTAAACAGCTCACTGATCAGTGCCAAAGCATCTCGTTCATAAGAGCCGGCATCATAGGCTTGCGCTATGGAGTGCGAATTAATAAAATGGTGTTTGATTCGAGCTAATTCCTCCTGTGTTGGTTTAGCCGTACCAATCTCTAATTCCTTAAAAATCTGGCGCGAGTCGGCCGAAATAATTTCAGTTCTAAAATACTCTGCTAACTGAATAGCAACAGTGGTTTTTCCAACAGCAGTTGGCCCTACAAGAGCGATAAGTCGTTTTAAATGCACGTGTAAAGTTAGTCATTTAGTAGGCAGCCTAAAGCCGATGGTCGATAGTCAATAGTTCGCCCACATTAAAGAATAGTCGCCATTTACTATCGACTTAAAACTATGGACTATGGACTAAAAGCCTTATCTTGCCAACGTAAAAATTCGCCACTACGAATGATAAAGTACACCAATCAATTTCTTACTAAACTTGAAGATTTAGTTGCCGAATCGGACTACATTTTAAGGTATGAAAAGGGAAATTTTAAATCGGGTTATTGCCTGTTGAAAGAACAGAAGATCATGATTCTCAACAAGTTCTTTACCACCGAAGGAAAAATAAATGCCCTGCTGGACATATTAAAAGGGTTGGAACTTAACACCACCCGGTTTACCGAAAAGAGTCTAAAACTTTACGAAGAACTCAGTCAGACCGAAGTAAAACTATAACCAGTGGCGATGAAAGTCACCTTTCTAGGTACTGGAACTTCACAAGGTGTACCCGTCATTGGCTGCGAATGTCCAGTCTGTCAATCCCTCGACTATCGGGATAAACGCCTTCGCTCCTCCGTACACATTTCCGTAAACGAAAAAAGTTTTGTTATTGATACTGGGCCGGACTTTCGCCAGCAAATGTTGCGAGAACGAATAAAAAAAATAGATGGAATATTCTATACGCATGGTCATAAAGATCACGTAGCTGGGCTTGATGATGTACGCGCTTATAATTATCTTCAGAATAAGGACATGCCTGTTTATGGAACTAAGGAAGTTCATAATCAATTAAAAACAGAATTTCGATATGTCTTTGAAGGACATAAGTATCCGGGAATTCCGCAGATAGAGTTAATAGAAATTAAAGATGATCAATTTGAAGCTGAAGGGATTTCAATTACCCCGCTGCCAGTACTACATTTTAAGTTACCTGTAACCGGCTTTCGCATTCAGAATTTTAGTTACATCACCGATGCCAACCAAATTCCAGACTCAACCTACCAAAAATTAAAAGGCACCAAAGTTCTTGTATTGAATGCACTTCAACGCGAAAAGCATCTCTCTCATTTTAATCTGGAAGAAGCACTTGAAGTAGCTTCAAAAGTTGGCGCAGACCAAACATATTTCATTCACATCAGTCATAAATT
>Ga0209480_10000331_pt1 | contig 40710 bp, 35 predicted proteins | sample JI61114C2DNA_FD_187501 | JGI IMG/M metagenome (GOLD analysis project Ga0209480, IMG submission 187501) | Wastewater effluent complex algal communities from Wisconsin, to seasonally profile nutrient transformation and Carbon sequestration -... | ecosystem: Engineered > WWTP > Effluent > Algae... | reverse complement strand
TGCTAAGCCAGCAGCGTTACATAGGCTTTTTGATGATCTTGATGCAGCGCCTGGTGACATCCAGCACGGCTGCCATTCGCACCACCTTGGAAAGACGATCTTTAGTGTTGGAATCACCGCCGACGGCTTCTACGCAGTTGGAGTTTGAAGACTGGGCCGAACTTGATGGCCAAGCACAAGCCGATGCCGCCGTGCAGGTAACCAGCTGGGAGCAGGAAAAAGCGGAAGTGGCCATGTTGTTGGCGCTTGCCCGCGAAACGGAAGCTGCCGGTACCGATGCCAAGGCGGAAGCTTTGGTCGACTTGATCTATAAACTGCAGCAGGAAGAAGGCGACCCCGCCTTGAAGGTTTTGGTCTTTACAGAGTTTGTGCCAACGCAGGCCATGCTCGCCGGCTTTTTGGAAAGCCGCGGATTTTCTGTTGCGCAGCTAAATGGTGGAATGGACCTTGATACACGTGCACGCGCGCAAAAAAGTTTTGCGGGTGATGTTCGCGTTTTGGTTTCCACCGATGCCGGTGGCGAGGGTTTGAACTTGCAGTTCTGCCACGTCATAGTCAATTTCGATATGCCGTGGAATCCAATGAGACTCGAACAACGGATTGGGCGCGTAGACCGTATCGGTCAGCCGCATGTGGTGCGAGCTATCAACTTTGTGCTGGGTGACACCGTCGAGCATCGTGTTCGCCAGGTATTGGAAGAAAAGCTTGCCGTGATTGCCGAAGAGTTTGGTGTTGATAAAGCATCAGACGTGATGGATTCGGTCGAACTGGATCCTATTTTTGATGAAGTATTTGCCCGTGGGCTTCAAGACCCGGCAGCGATTGATGCTGGCTGCTCGGCGGTAGCGGAACAAGTAAGGATTCGATTGGAGCAGGCAAGGAATGAAAATTCACTTTTGTCTGACAGACATGAGTTGCAAGCCGATGACGCAAGGAGATGGCGCGATCACCCGGCACAGTTTTGGTTAGAGCGAGCTGTAGTGGCAGGCATTAAAAGTGATGGCGGATCCGCCCAAAAGAAGGATTATGGCTGGCAGCTTGATTGGCCTGATAGTGGCGAGACCGAAGTCGTTTGCTTCGATGGCAGAACAGCGGAGCAGCATCCGGAACTTCAATGGATAACCATGGAAGATGCGCGCGCACGCAAATTGATCTCGGACCTTCCGCGATTCGTACCGGGTATGCTGCTGCCTGCGGTACAAATCGCCGGGTTACCGGATACCGTGCGCGGCACCTGGTCGCTGTGGGAAGTGAGAATCACGACGCCAACCACGATGCGCCGACGTTTTATGCCGGCTTTTGTGTCTGAGGATGGACGAAGTTTCGCGCCGACTGCACAACGAATTTGGGATCTTTTGCTGACTGAATCTGTACGAGTCAACCAAGCATCGGCCATTAACTGTGCAGAGCATTTCGAATCATCGCAGACAACGGCGGATACGCAGGGTGCACAGCTGTATGCCGAGTTGCTTAAAGAACATCGCCTGCGCCTTTCACAGGAGCGGCAACGATTGGAACAATCGTTTGATGCCAGAAGCCAGGTGATTGGTCGGATTGGCTTGCCTGCAGTGCGTCAGTTCAGACGCAAGCACTTGCAAGCCGAACACGATGAGGCGATGCGTCGAGTGACAGAAGCGGCGACGTGTTCGCCTGAACTTAATGCTGTGGTGATGATACGAGTAGGCAGCGAGGCGCCGTTATGAATCTCTGGTTAGATCGGGTCTTGCGGGATTTTTTACCTGACCTATCCAGGCTGTGGATCGTTGATGATCCTGATGGCATTTTGTTGAATGAACACGTGTTGTCCGAGTTACGGGGACGAGGTTTCGACTTATTGCCTTTCGATGATTCAATGGTTTTTCGAGCGAATTACGAAACAAATTACCGCGGTGTTTGGAGTACGGATAACAATGCCCGTGCGAACGCGCTGATTCTGCATGCCCAATCCGGCGACATCAATCTCCTGCCTTGGGACTACCGTCAAACGGGCCGTCCCGTCCATTTGAGCATCGCCGAGCTATTCCCACGTCTGGCGCCGGGTGTTGTAAGGCAATTAGGTAGTGAACATCTCGAGCTACTTTTTGAAGCACAAGAAATACACGCGGATCAAAAGCTGGGCGAGTCGGCAACCAAAGACTTTGTCTTGACGCATGTATTTCGGATAAGCCCATATTTGTTAACCCGTGCCAAAGAAATCTGGATTGAATTGTTGCGTCTGCATTACCGGGGAGATGGCTTGCCTGACGTTTTGGTAAGTCATATGGTCACCACACTTTCGCGTCATGCCGTATTCAATGCGTTGCCCATTGCAAAATTGCTTGGATCGAAAAGTTTCATGCTTCGCTTTGTTCAAGATTGCTGGAATACCTATTTGAAATCATTGGGTGTGGTGGGTGTTCGTGTGGGCGATGAAATCTTGGAAGAATATGCCAATGCTGAAATCGTACCGTTCGATGATCCAGACGTCAGGTCAATCGTTGACTCCATGTTTATGGATGGCAGCTTGCATCCTGTGAAAGCATCGGTGGTTCCGCCAGATGCGCCTTCCTGGATTCGTGTTGGCGTAGTGCAAGATATAGGCGATCAGCGCGACTTGGTGCGCGACGGTATCAACCGACTGATGACGGAAATACCGACGGATGACGCTCCGAATCGTGATTGGCTTAAATTTGCCCGCGGTCTGGGCGAGCTTATTTCGCGTCTGCATAGTCTGGACACGGCACGTGCCGATGGATTGCATGACGGAATGGCAACATTGCGACGCTCCGTCGATACTCGATTGCAGCCATGGATAAGAGATCATTATTCCGACTTGCCATCACTTCCAGCGACTAAAGCGCCTGCCATGGTTCATCATATTCCCCGACATCTTGCCGTTCGCAGGGATGCTGGTGAAGATCGAATTGCGCTATTGGTATTTGACGGGTTAGCGCTGGACCAGTGGGCTCGTATTCGGGAGCATCTTGTTGCTGGGTGCCCGGGTTTGTTGCTTGATGAGGGTGTATGCTTTGCTTGGTTGCCAACACTGACATCGGTATCCAGACAAGCTATTTTCTCTGGGCAAAAGCCACGCGATTTCGCATCATCCATAGAAACGACGTCGCAAGAGCCCGCCCTATGGACGCGGTTTTGGACGGAACACGGATTGCGTGCCAATGAAGTGCTATATCGGAAAGCAATCCGACACATCGATCAACTGAATGGTCTCAAAGAAGAATTATCGGCACCGTCGATAAAAGTCGCCGGCATCGTTGTGGACATGGTGGATGAGATTGTTCATGGCGCCACCATGGGGAAGCATGGTGCTGCCAAGCAAATAGACCATTGGTGTAATACGGGTTTTGTGGATAAGCTTGTTCGCGATTTAGTGGCTCTGGGATATCAGATTTATTTGACCGCCGATCACGGAAATGTCGATGCGGTCGGTATTGGCCGACCCTACCAAGGTGTCACGCCAGAACTCCGGGGCGAAAGAGTGAGAACCTATCGAAGCCAGGGACTGCTCGATGAAACGGCAGTCGCACATCCTGGGACGATGGCGATGGATATTTCAGGATTGCCGGCTAACTTCCTGCCTCTGTTTGCGGGATTTGAACAGGCATTTGTCCCCAAAGGGGACCAAGTCGTTGTGCATGGCGGCCCTTCAATTGAAGAGTTAATTGTGCCGTTTATCAAAATTGGAATGGTGGTTGAGTAAATGAATTCGGCAGCACCAAAAATTGGATTTGATCGGTTTATTCATAATGAGTGGGCGACATTAGCCTTGAAGATCCGTGCAGAACAGGCAGGCAACGATGAATTGCCAGCCTTGCTGGAAACCGCTGGCCTAAGCCTCGAAGCCAGAAAGAAAACCAGAACCGTTCTGAACCGTCTTTGGCTGCAACCACGCCCTGATATGGTCGATTTTGTAGATCGCGGCGTTGCACTTTTTCAAAACAATCCGGAAATACATGTCCCCATGTTGCACTGGGGAGTCGCTGTCTCTATATACCCATTCTTCGGCAAGGTGGCAGAAGTGATTGGCCGGTTGACCTCGTTGCACGGCGACTGCACTTCGACCGAAGTTCAGCGAAGAATGAGCGAGGTCTACGGAGAAAGAGAAGGCACCTACCGTATGACCAATATGGTCATTCAAACCCAGGCAGACTGGGGTGCTATTGAACGGGTGGAAAAGGGAAAAAGAATTATCCGAACACCGGCCGTCACCGTCAGCAATCCCGCTGAAGTCGTTTGGCTGCTAGAAGCTGCTATCAGGCAAGCCGGTCGCTCAATTCAAGCATCGACCATAGGCTCTGTCGCCGCCATTTATCCATTCAAACTCGACGGCTCACTTACATTTCTGGCATCGACCAGTCAAACCCTGGAACTTAGGTCACTTGGGTCCGGGAAGCAGGAGATTGCGTTGTTTGTACAGTGACTTGAAATACTGGAACTTTACTTTTCTGATCAGTGTGGAGTTTTCAGGATCTGTAAACGATACTGTCAAAAAAGGGGACACATGAATATTTCAAGACGAATTCGGCTGATCGTAGGAGCGGGCGCCCTTCCGGGAACTGCGATTGCTGCATTCGGAGATTTTTTTTCGCCGAAAGGCGGATGGATACTTCCATTATTGCTTGGGATTATTGCTGCGATAATCTTTCTGACACTGTTATTGCTTGGTACTAAATGGCTCAAGAAGACATCAGAGATTGATTCTGATCTTACAGGTTGGTGGGATGGCCCCGTACATCTCCAGCCAGGGGTCCTGGCAATCGGATTGTTTGCTATATGTGGGATTGTAGTTGGCTTTTGGTCACATGCTAGGTCCGGCGAAGGAGGCGTAGCTGCGTCAAATTTGTCAGCTATAGCAGATGCCCAATCAACACTCGGGGTGCTTAACAGAATCTCAGTTGATAGTAAGAGAACTGCGGATGCTGCCGAGAAAATTAGAGATTCGGTAAAGCGCGAAACAAGTGAAGATCCTTTCAAAGAGTTGGCAAACCTCGGTATTCCAGTGGAATCGCAGTCGGCCTTAGTTGCTCAAGAGTCTGGAAATGAAAGAGTCTTAAAATTGCTGTCAAATGCAAAGGTGAGACTTGATTATAAAGCGATGAAGAAATTGTTTGATGATGGGTATGAACCTAAGAATATCGATATGCTTTCGTCACTTGGATTCAAAGGAAGTGCTGATGCATGCGATCTTAAAGAACTCGGAACAAGTGATTTGAATCATGGAGTGATGATTTGGCACGTGTATTTGAGAGATAGAAATCGTGATTACGCAGATGAAGCATATACAGATGAGCGAATTCATAGCTATATACAGCTTTGTGGTAGTAATTCAATCAAGCAGACACTTAAACGCTACACCCTAGTATTGAATGACAGACCCGGAGTGCTTGTAGCGTTAAAACGTACTATACAAAAAATGTAATTCACACTTGTGGCTTTTCAAAGCGACTGGTAATTAAGTGCCGTACTACAGCCGTGTACCAGATTACTTTTTTTTGGTAGGTGAACAATGAGCCCGAAGGAACGCAAGATTTTTCGAGACACTATCCGAAATGTTGCCCATCAAAATAGAAACAGATGGTGGGAGTTGAAGCGTCAGATATGGGATTTTGGATATCAATCTTATTATCCAATGCAAGACGAGTTTCGTTATTCTGCTGAGCTAGCAATTTCTCAACTCCCTCAGGATGTACGAAACGAATTAGGGGCCATATTGGCAAGTAGGCTAGATAGTCAGGTAACGCTCAACGAAAGAGACATCTCTAAGGAGTATGCTCCCCTCATTGTCGAAGAGATTGTGCGTCGTGCTGGGATCGCAGCCTATAGAACTGTTAATTGGTGATGTAAACAGCCTAGACTCAAATACGGTCCAATAACAGCCATTACTCATTTGACCGGAAATTCAGGAGTGGAGTTTGTCCCATTCTTGGTAGGAAGCACCCGGGATAATAGGAGGAATTTGAGAATGATTGCTGGGAATCCAGCGCTTTATTCCCAATAACCGCTAGATTTTCTTGGGTCGATTAGTAGGAATGCTTTCATATGGGCCTCTCTGACCCGTCCCACCGTCTATCTGACGAAGACACCCTGCTTTTCACCTGGCACTTGATCCTGAGGCTCAATCTTAGACAGCCCCAAAACGCCTAGTATTATTGATGCCGCAAGGCCAATGTCCCACACAGTCAGCGGGGAAAGAGTCAAAACGAGCTGCAGGATTGAGACTGAACATAGAACCAAATTCGAAGCAATTTTCGAGCGAACACCTGTGCCAATTGCCTGCGGCTTCTCGCGCAGTGTTTGGGGCAATTGCCCTTTTTCGAATAGGTTATCTAGCTTACCGCGCAGCGCATCCCTGATTTTCTTTTCGGTTTCAAAGTCCATTGCCAAGCCTTTAGGCTGTTTTTACGATTCCAAAACCAAGCTGCAGGACTTTAGGATCGATGCTTCCAGTGTTAGTAAATTGCCGGTAGAACAAGTCCAGAAACTGCACTTTCGTCGCATCTTCAATTTCTACCCCTTTGGATTGTTCCCACTCGCTGATTGTTTTGTGCAGGAACAGCATTAGCTCCCAATTTACGTGCTCGGCAGCAACGACTTCACTTGATTGGCCGGTCATCACCAGTGAAATATCGACCCCAATTTTAGCGGCAGCGCTTAAATACACTAAGTCGGGTATCCGCAATCCACTCTCGTATGTCACTTGCGTAGGCTTACTGACGCCAAGGCGAGTACCGAAAGCTTCCTGCGTCATTCCTAGCCGAAGCCTTTCAGCCTTAATTCTGGGTCCAAACACGTCGCGGGATTCTTCAGAGGCTTGCATTTAAGTATTTAGTATTGTATTTAATAGATATGTTTATTTTTTACCATAATCTGTAAAAGATTGGAAGACCTTCGTTGAAATCAATTTTAGAAGCCAAAGCGCTGTTCGATGCCGCCGGCATTCCCATATCTGACTGGGCGGCAGCAAATGGCTTCGCCAGAGAAAACGTATATGCCGTCCTGGACGGACGGTTAAAAGGTAAGAGAGGGGAGGCACATCGAATTGCAGTGGCGCTCGGCCTAAAACGCGGCATCCCCACGCTTTCAGCTAACGAGGATCTCTTTACACCACCTACCCCGTCGCAAGTCTGAATTTAGAGCCCATAAAAACGAAGTCCTACCTACGCAGGAGCTTTGCAATGGTTACTTAAAATTAAACGTTCAGAAAAGCAAATGGCCCATTTCGGGGGCCATTTGTTCACATAGTTTCTTGTTGGATGACTACGTACGCCAGACGATTGGAACCCGGCTGCATTAGTGTGTGCGTCATCCGCTTTTCTTGTCAAGTGCCCGGTAATGGGATGGCTACCTGCGCCTCCTGTTTTTGTGGGGCCTGGAGGAGCACCTAGTGCAATTAGCAGACTTTTCTCATTTGGAATCATTTAAGCGCCTCACGCCGGCTGGCAAAGCATTGCTGGAAAAGCAATTAATCGAAGGGCCAAGCCGGGAAGTAGGTAAATCCGTCGGCGCATGCAGCGGCCTATTTCCAAGCAGACTTTCTCCAGAAAGCGTGCCATTCGATTCAGCCGGACAAGAATTGTGTTACCTGCATTTAATGGTATTGGACCCGACTGTGATTCATGTGTGTGGGCAAGTGCACAAGATTACGGTGGTTAGAAACGGCAAATACAGGAAAAAGAAAAGCGTTTCCAACGTTCGATTCGACTATCTAACTGTGCGTGAGAAAACGATTACGATCGTTGAAGTAAAGCCGTTAGAAATGGTTGAGAAGTTCCACGCTAAGCACCCAGACGAATGGGTCAAAGACGGCGATCGTTGGCGCTTTCTACCTGGTGAAGAAGCCGCAGCAAGGTTAGGAATGGAATTTGAAGTCTTTGTACCTCTTGCGTTGTACTCAAGAATTTATCTCTTCAACTTAGAAGCGCTAGTTTCAGCGAATAATTATCCTGTTGGACTACAGGATGCCCGCTTGGTCAAGAAAGCGGCAAAACTGCTTGCGGATGGCCCATTATCGATCAATGAAATATGTGCAGAAATTGCTGGAATGACAGGCACGGTCGTGTTGAAAGCGATACTTGACAAGCAGTTGTTTGCGATGCTCTCAGTGCAAAAAATCGATGAACAAATATTGGTGTTTTCTTCCGACGAAAATGCAAAGCGACGCGAACAAGACTTGATGAAAATGGTTCCAAGTATCGGCGATGAGATGACCTCCCTGTCTGCTCGCTTCATGCGCATTACGGAAACAGAGTACAACCATGCCCTAAAGGTTGAGGAAAAGTATCACACACTTGTCACAAAACGTGTTTTCAACTCCTTCTACTATCGCTACGTGTCAAAGGTAAAGCAAGCCGAAGAACAATGCGCGCCCCCCATAACTGCTTTCGTACCCAATTTCCGAGGCCGTGGCGCGAACGATTCCCTCTATGGGAAAGACGAGCAAGGACTATCTCTTTATGACCATGTTAAAGCACATCTCAAAATTTATTTGCTAACCGCTCACAAAGAGCACATTGGTAGAGCGTACCAGGATTTTAAGACGTATCTAGGTTCGAGATTTCCTACCGTTCCATGTTTTCAAACCTATTCTGGCTATTATCACAGCGTCATGCTGCCAGAGAATCGCGCTAATCTCTTATATGGCTTACGGGGCTACCAAGGGGCAAAGTCAAGCACTGACACTCGGCTGAGAAATTTACACCCTACCATTCCTGGACTGGTTGCGCATATGGATACGACGCCAGGAGACGCAATCGCGAAGCAACAAAGAAGGCTCATAGGCAAACTAACATCCACTGAAAGCAAAGAAGAAGAAGAGCGCCCGCTCATTGTTCCCGTTGTTGATAGTGCGACCGGATACGTTATGGGTCGGGGCATCAATATCGGAACTGCTGACAGATTATTGGTGGGGACAGCTCAAAGGGACTGTGTCGCGCGTTGTGGCGTAATGCCACAGCGAATAATTCGCGACAAGGGCAAGGAGATGACTAATCACGCCCAAAAACAACTATCGGCTGCAATCGGTGAAACATTTCAGAATCGACCCAGTGCCGGAGCAACACATGGCAGCGAGGTAGAGAGGTTTTACGCAGAACTTAATTCCTTTTTGCAGTCGCTACCGGGGAGTAAATATCCAGACCAAAAAGGGCGCTCGGCGGATGCCTCAAAAAAATCCCGTGCCACCGCTGAGTACGAACTTGCCAAACTAATCGAAATTATCGATAACTGGATCTTCAATATATATAACAGAAGTCCCAAAGGCGATGAAAACCTATCGCCAGAACAGTTGTTCTATGAGGGTCGTAAGACGTTTCCTAGCGGCGCAATCGTCATCAAAGATGACGATGCATTCAAATTCCTTACATCCATGCCACTGCAGGGAAAATCCTATTCTCGCAAGCAAGGATTTAGGTTTGCTAATGAATGGTATTCGTCACCCGACATGAAAAGACTACTCAACACACGAAAAGTAAAGATTGTGGAAATGCGCCTGGATTGTGTGAATCCGTCGTTGATTTGGGCGCAGACAACATCTGGAATACTTCCTCTCTTACGTGAAGACAACGAAGCCATGACCAAATCTTCATTGCCAACAAAGGCCGCCAACTATGTGCGCTTGTTTGAATACCACCCGAAAGCAAAAGCCAATCAATCTGAAAAAACAAAAAAAGAAGTTGGTCTTATTCAAAAAGCCGCTACTGGAAGAGCACTTAATGAGAAAGCAGCAATTTCTTCGACAAAACACTCACCCAACAAAACCAATGACGCCAATCCACCAAGCTCTTCGAATGTAATTGCTTTCCCAACCAATATCCCTACATTTAAAAGGAAAAAATATGTCGATTGACACATCCAAATTGAATGGCATGAATGAAAACGTCATGCACCGTCATTATGAATCATCACTTAGTCGCTCACACACGATTGCGACATTATCCTCCCCCGGGACCATGGCTCTAATTGTCGGTGCAACTGGGGCAGGAAAATCCCGTGTGCTCAGGCAAACATACACTGAAGCTTTTGGTGAACCTTCAACATGGAATAACGGACATATTCCAATCATTTGTTGCAATATGAACAATGCTGATCGCGCCTACTTCAGCCCTCGTGTACTTATGCAGGCTATGCTGAAAAACCTATGCAATGTCTTTGTCTGTAAGCCTTCAGATATTGATGATTGGCAAATGGATGCTGACTTGAAAGAAGCAGTAAAGCGAGCGATGCGAGACATGAAGAAAAAAGACATGTCTGAAACCACAATGCGGGAAACCGTATTGGAAATGGGAAAGATTCGTAATTTGCAAACAATGTTGTTCGATGAAGGAAATTTGATGTGTCTCACTCAACGCCATCGTTTTTCATCGGACTATTTGGAGAGTTTAAAGGCTCTTGCTATAGAACTGAAGATTCGCATATTGATCGCTGCTACTTACGATATTTTGGAGGTATGGAATCATACTGCCCAAATCAACCGTCGCATGCGTACGATACATTTACAACGTTATCGCATTGACGTAGAGGATGAGTATGCTGAATTTGCGGGTATTGTCAGTGCTTTCGAATTCGATTATGGCTTGCCTTGTGGACTTCTAATGAAAAAGCTGGAGATCATCCACAATCAGACTTATGGCGTACCTGGAGAAGTAGCAAGCCTTATTGAACGTGCAATTGAAATCGCGGTTTCAATGAAGCATAACGTCGTCGAATGGTCAGACATCACGGAATCATTTCACTATCCCCTTCAACTCCGTCGCCTTAAAAGGGAAATTGACGAAGGGGAACTTCAACTGACTCGTGATGAGACAGTTGCCGATCAAGCTGAAGCAGCTGAAAACGCAGCGATGGCAGATTCAAATACCAAGAAGGCAAAGCGTGGAAAGCCAGCATACCGTCCTAAGGATTATTCCGTTACTGCGCCTGCAATCTTTGCGGCTTAAACATGACATTACTTGCTCCTCTGCCTGTCGACGGTCTTGCGACGCCATATGTCGAATCAATCTGGTCATATGTCGCACGCCTTGCGAAAGTCCATGGCGTTCGTCCAAAAGACATACACGAGCTGGTGAGAAATTTTTGCCCAGATCCCTCTCAGAAGCCCTTTGGTGGTCAAAGCGGCCGTACTATGGGCGGGTGGCTGGCGGGCTACTCTTCCAATGCTTGTAATTATGTCCATCGGCTTTCGATCCTTACAGGCCAAAAGAATTGTTGGGCCCTTTCATTGGCTAGATTGAATGGTCAATTAGCTCGGAACGTAACAGGATGCATTACGAAGTCATTGCGCTGGTGTCCGAGGTGTGTTGCTGAATCCAATGACAAGGTAATTGAACCTTTACTATGGCAGATTTCGTTAATAGAAGCGTGCCCCATTCATGCCGTGTCACTTATCAGTTGCTGCACAAAATGCGGTACCGAAAGGCATTCTCTTTTGAATAACGCGGGAAGTGGAGTGTGCGGGCGCTGCTTGGAATCGCTTGCAAACAGTTCTTCAGCTTTAGCTACACTTTCTCGCTATCAGGAATGGCGACAAAGGCAAGTTCTAGACCTTCTATCCTATACATCAGACCCCAACGAGGACAATCCTATTGAAAATGGGATGCAGATATTTATTGAAGCATTGGCCTGGACTTCCGAACCACAATCCAAACATTTGGATTCAAGGGGTCGACATCAGCTTCAGATATTTCGTAAGTCTTTAGGAGGGAGTAATAGTCTTCCAAGGCTCGAGAACTTAATTGACATAGCTGGTTTCCTGGGTGTGTCGGTGAAACAAATTCTTCTAACACCGACCGAGGCCGCGTCAATGCCTTTGAATGTTGGACTAAACGAGGTGCACCCGGTGGTGCCGAAACGCTCAAGGAAACCAGACGTTTGGGTGGGGGCGATACAGATTGTCTCTAAATGGGTAGATACAGATACAACGCAAGAAATGCCGACGCTTCCCTCGTTATGCAAGAGTGTTGGCGCCACGTCGCATGGCCTTCATCAGCGCAATCCAACTCTGTATCGTGCATACAACGAAAAGCTAAGGCTGCAGAAGCAAAATGCCCGGAGGGCCCTATTTGATAGATGCTCCGAGTTGGCCGCTGAATACGTTGATGTGTGCTATCGGGAAGGAAGGGAAGCTGAAGTTCGGTCAGGCGCTCTTAGCATTGCGGGTTTGACTGGAGGCTCAAAGACATTGACTGAGGCCGCAATGCGTAAGGCACTTAAGCGACCTCCACTGAAATCAGATGTGCCTTTTCAAATGGCCGCATCCTCGGATAGAGAATGATGGTTATGAACTACAAATTTATCGTCAATTAATGGGTGTTTTCAGTTCCTGATCTTTCAGACCAGTAATTTGCGAACAATGATCTGGATTTATTGCATTTGAAATTTTTGAGAATTGTGATGGGAGAGAGCCAATGTCGATCTGGGGAATTCCATCTGTTGAAGACCAGCCTACCGTCACTTTAATTCGCTGGCGTGTATTGCGTCTAAAATACAAAAAAGTATCGATTGATTTTGTGTTGGGCTGGTGCCTTGAAGATGGCCACGCTCGCATGAGTACACCAATAAAGCACCACGACGCGGTAGCGCGAACACTCACCACTAAAAGCGGACGGGTTTACGTCGTGGAGGGCGCTCCTGACTACGACGATGATGCTCAGTATATTGCCGAAGAACATTTTGGCCATGCTGCAGCAAAGGCTAAGGATGTAAGTGCGGAGTATTTTGATGACGTAATCCGTGCGGCTCAGGCGATTCACAACGTGGCTCTTGATTCAGTTGTAGTTTTATCTAGTGCACCGTCAAGCAGTTTTATTGCCGAATCAGATAAAGACTTTCAACCGAACGCGAAGTTGGCAAATACACTGAACAGGCGACGTATCCAAAAAAATAAATAGCTCTGTGGCTAAGGAGCTCAATATGAAGATGGATGTAGTACATGACGCTTATGTCAGACACTATGCGACCGGTGAGGGTGTACGTATTTTTGTTGCCGTTGGTAAGGGATATGTTAAGACCGAGCGTCTTTTCAAAGTAAACGTTCCTGAGTATTTCCACGTTGGCATGGAGGTTAAACCACTTGACACAGAAGATATGAAGATGGCTCAGATAATCGATTTGCTACTACATGCTGTCGTGAAACTATTCAGAGAGAATACGCCGAGAACGACAGAGTACTTTTCCACAGTGCATTACAATCTGTCGTAGAAATCAGTCTTGCCAAAAGGTTCTGTAAAACCAAGCAATTGTTGTATTTAATAATAATTCGCACGAAGCCCATCTCCATGGCAAAGCTAAGAAGAAGCGTGAAGTGCCTACTGACGGTAACCGTGACGATGACAATAAATCACTTAACTGTCATCATTGGCTGTCGGGAAATTGCGTCTATATGTCCACTAGCAGTCACGGCATATACACAAGGCGACGACTAACCCGCTCTCAAAGCAGAAGGCTTGTGCGCAAAAACGTGCTAGATGAGGAAATCCAGATGAATTGTGTCGTTTGCGGCAGCAAGAACGTCTATGACGAAATAGTCGACCAATCTTACCTATTCAACAAAGTTCCAGCAGTGATTGCGCGTGTTCGCCAACGACGTTGTGACGACTGCAAGAAATCGATGCTGACTTTTAATGAGGCTGTACGGGTATCGAAATTACACCTCGCTCACAACCGTAAAGTCTTAAACCTACTGGATCAAAAGCTAGAAAGGTAGCAGAAGCTCATGTGCCACGTGATATCAGCCTTATAGTGCAGGCACCGACGGACATTTAAAGTAGGCTCTATTGCGATATGTATTCGGGACCATATTTTGCAATGGCTTCTGCTTTTGCTGCTTCAACAGCTTCTTTCATGGTTGCGAAAGTTTCTTTTGTAGCAGAGTCAGTTGCTGCTGCATGACCATCGCCGGTATATATAAGTCTTATAAAACCTCGGAAATTGCCGTTTCCAAGTAGCAATGGCGCAATTTCGCATCTATAAATACCGAAATCACCAAAACTAAAGACTTCCCATGGAAGGTCCATGACCTGTCCATCTTTATATTTGAATGATGGTTTGAATTCAATTTCGCTTTTCATGGCCTAGTTTATTACCTTCACTCATAAAATCGCCATTCATTTCTGACTAACTAACTCTTAGTAACTGATCCCAACGCGTGGTGTAGGACGGCGACAATGCTTTAAGCGTAGGACGCCATTGAGCGTCTTTCCCACCATGCCTCCTCTCTCCTGGACGGGCTCCGCCGACCTTCCAGCCCGATGCACCCAGTCCGACGATTCCCCGGCCAAATTTGGCGTTGATCTTGTCGAGCACTTCCATGCCTTGCTCGCGATATTCATCTGCACCAGAAAACAGGTCAGCCTGGCGCTGTTCGCTACGCACCAAATCCATCAGACCCACACCGCCCCGCTTGTAGCGTTGCCCCGGTCGCATCATCGATTTGGCCAGGAAGCGGACCACCATCAAGACTTCACTCGTGTCGAGTGTCGGGAACGGCAGATTCACAGCACGCGAGGCATGGAACAGGTCGCCCTTATGAGGATTGCCATCCAGCCAGACCCGTAGTGCACCAGCAGCCAAACCGCGCTGACGTAGTCGCTCGCACGCGACCGTAGCGAACATGCCCAGAGCCTCATGGATGCCCTGCTGATCGCCGACATCACTACCAAATGTCCTCGACACGACGATCTCCTGGCGATCCGGCTCTTCCAACACCAGATCGCCACAGGGTACGCCGCGCAACTCCAGTTGCGTCCGGGCCAGCACCACCCCATAGCGGCTACGTATGGCGTGAGCAGGCAGTTGTGCGAGATCAGCGGCGCTTCGAACACCTTCGGTTGCCAAGCGCTCTTCATAACGGCCACCGACGCCCCAGACATCGCCCACAGGCAACTGATCAATGTTTTGCGGCGTGGCATGAAAGACGGCCAAACGACCGGCTTTCACTTCACGTTTTGACTGTACCTTCGCGAGTTTGTTGCCGGCCTTGGCCAGGGTACGGGTGGCACCCAGGCCAACACAGCAAGGAATACCGATCCACTGCAGGATCCGTTCGCGTGCTTCCAGAGCAGTTACCTCAGGATTCTTGAGGCCGACCACATCGACAAAGTTCTCGTCGATGGAATACACCTCGACCCGTGGGAAGAGATCGCGCAAGACCGTCACAATCCGCGAAGATAGATCGCCGTATAACGCGAAATTGGCTGATCGTACGTGGAGTTGTTTTCGAACGTCATTGGGCACCTGGAAGATAGGCGTGCCGATTTTGATGCCTAGCTTTTTGGCTTCGGTTGATATGGCAATCGCGCACCCGTCGGCATTGCCCAGCACGACGGTTGGCTGCCCCCGTAAACGTGAATCGAACACGCGCTCGCAGGAAACATAGAACGTGTTTCCATCGATCAGGCCAAAACGGGGCGCCGGCTCAAACATGGAAGTGGATGTTGCTACGCACTACGCCCCAGACATCTAGCTCTATGTCCTCGGGGACCACGATAGGTTTAAAGCCTGCACTGGCGGCCAATATGATGCGGCCACTTTGTATGTAAAGCTTTTTGACCGTCAGGCCGCCCTCCCATTGCACCACCACGGTATGGCCGGGTCGTGCATTGATAGATCGATCCACAATGAGCAAATCGCCGTTCTGGATACCGTAATCGACCATAGAACCGCCGCAGTCTGCCTGTAGCAGGAAGGTAGCGAGCGGATTAGGGTTAAGTTTTTTGTTGAGGTCTAGCCGGTCGTCCTCGCGGAAGAAATCCTCTGCAGGCGAAGGAAAGCCGCAGGCAGCTCGTATGGCCAACAAAGGCAGCAAGTGCTCGTTGAGCGAATCAAGCGGGCCAATAATCGTTGGTGAGTCTAAGTTGTCGTACATGGGAGGCAGCTTTTACTATGACCGTCTCGAAACCTGAGACATGGGTCGGGTAAAAATCGTATGCCTGAAAAATTACATGCGCTATTAGTATTTCGCTGAACGAACGGAATGAATGACTTACGCATGGGTCCCAATGCGTGGAACAATTGGTGCATATCTAACTGGCGTTTCACGCGCAGCGCTATGATTAATTATTGAGCAGGAGATGGGATCAATGTGCTATTCCGCAGAAGCTTGGGCCTTATACGATGGCTATGTGAAAGAGTTTGGTGCCGACATCGATATCAAGGCTTTTTGGGAAATCTATTTGGGTCGAGACGAGAAATATCGGATACGTCAGAAGGAAGCAGATGGCCCCAGAATTCCCAAAGGAATGGACCTCAATTTCCTGCATCCAAAATCTGACATGGAAAAACAAATCCTCTCACTGATCAAAACGTGGAACGATCAAAAGATCGCAGAAACCGAGCCGAAATTGTTCGCCCAGGTAAAGCGCCTGGCAGATGCCGAACGCAAGCTGGCAGTTAAAGAGACCAAAACCGCGCTGAAGGAACAGCGAGTCGCGAACAACATGATCAAACGATACAAACGCTGGATCGCCGATGCCAAGCGAACAAACCACAAGCCGGAACGCGACGACCGCATTTTCCCGGATTGGTATATCCCGATCATGATCGTTGAAAACGGCAAGCGGATCGTGCGTCCTATGCGCTATCACTGTCGCCCTGCTGGCATGGACCCATCGATCGACAGGACTAAGGATGGCAAGGTGTCAGGCACCTACAACGCGAGACGAGATAACCTAAAGCGTTTTTGGCGCAATCAATTCGGCTATACGCATGGCCTTATGTTGGCTGAGACATTTTATGAGCAGGTGGAAGTGAGTAAAGGCGTCTACAAGGAAATCCATTTCCGGCCGCGTACCGGCGAGACCATGTATATCCCCTGCCTGTGGTCCAAATGGACAGACCCCAAGGGCATAGAACCGGACCTGTATAGTTTTGCAGCCATCACCGATGAGCCTGAACCTGAGGTCGCTGCTGAAGGCCACGAGCGCACGGTCATCAACATGAAGCCAGAATACGTCGATGCCTGGATGGATCCCGATCCAAACAATCTCGACGCGATGTTCGCCATATTCGATGACAAGCGACATCCGTATTACGAAGTGATCAGAGAAGCCGCGTAATGTAAGACAAATCGGTTACGTTATCCTTATTACACCCCACTGACGGGGTTAACTAGTTGTTAGGTACTTATGACTTCTATCGCACTGCCTTCAGTTCAATCATTACTAATTGAAATGGCTTTTGGAAATCAAGGGCTATCTACTGGTACGGCCTTCGTTTGCGAATCGAGTAAAGGTCCACTCCTCCTTACAAATTGGCATAACCTCGCGGGGCGAAATCCGCACACAAAACAGCCGCTCTCCCCAACTGCGGCAATACCAGACAATGTCAGGATTGTTCACAATCGTGCCGGACATCTTGGACAGTGGTTAGTAAAAACCGAGCCGCTTTATGCAAATGGAAAACCACGCTGGATAGAACATCCAACACTTGGTGACAAGGCAGACTTTGTTGCTCTGCCTCTGTCCGACCTGACAGATGTTCAACTTTACCCATACGACTTGCTTGGTGGCCCAGATATGGCCATGAATCCCGCAGAAGCAATTAGTGTTGTTGGTTTTCCTTTTGGGCTTCAAGCCGGAGGGTCATTAGCAGTGTGGGCGACCGGCTTTGTGGCCTCCGAGCCGCAAATTAATTTTAACGACCTTCCATTGTTCCTAATCGACTGCCGTACCCGCCCAGGGCAATCGGGTAGTGCGGTAATTACGCACCGCAATGGTGGCAGTGTTTCAATGCAAGACGGAAGCACCGCAATCTTCGGTGGTCCAGTTACTAAATTTCAAGGCATTTATAGCGGCCGCCTTAATGATCAATCCGATTTAGGGATCGTGTGGAAAGCACAAGCAATTGCCGAGCTTGTCGCTTCGGCTTAACGAAGCACCTAACTACGCAATCAAGGGGACCCCCGTGGAAACATTAGATTCAAGCGAGTTATCATCCGGCGCGTCGGTCCCTTATTTTGGTTGTTAGCCGCCAAAAACATGCTTAGACATTTTCCAGATCAAACAAAAGTCATATTCTTTGACCTTGAGTACTACGTGCCTGAGGCCTCAAGGAATCGTAAAACCCCTGGAGGCATGACTTTTTCACCGGTGATGCATGGTCATAAGATTCTTGGCGGTAGCTTTCAGACATATTTTCCAATGCTCGACAGACTTGGGCCACTGCGACGCATTTGGGAATGGACATGCGGCTCCGAAGAATCAACTCTCAGAGAAGTGCTCAACCTTCTAGTTAAGGAATGGAGATCCATTGAGAACAAGGAGAGTCATGCTTCACTCATGCTTTGTGGCATTGGAATATCGCACAGTGATGTGCCTGTACTTTTAGCAAAGATGAATGCTCATAACCTCGATTCTCCTGAACGAATTTACGATTTACTTTGTGGGTGCAGACAAATCGACCTAACCACTGCCACGTACTGTCAGTTCTCGTTTAACAATTCATACTTTTCATACCCTAAGAGCAAATCACACCTCTACCAGAAATATTTAAACGGAAAGTCGTTAGAATCTGGAAAATCTGTTTGGGAACTATATGAGTCCGGTAATTACGCTGCTATCGAGGCACGTAGTAGCGAGGAAATAGCTGATTGCGTTGCGATATACAAAGCCATGTTTGATCACAAGAAGCGTATCGACCGCGACCTTGATAGACTCAAGAAAATTGATAAGAAAAGCAAATCTGTCACCGATGCAGGTGGCAGCTAACTACACAATCAAGGAGACCGCCGTGAAAATACTTGTTTCAAGCTCTGCATCCGGTGTGCCAGCACCTTCTTTTAGTTGTTGATTGCCCGCTACGGGGCCGGGAGCGGTCGGTCTATGCCTAAGAAGATATCTGACGCTGCTCGCTCAGAAATGATGAAATCAATACGTGCTTGCGATACAGGTCCGGAGTTGATTGTTCGACGCGGGCTTCATTCTTTGGGATATAGATATCGCATTTACCCCAGTTCAATAATTGGAAAACCGGATTTGGTCCTTCGGAAATGGAATGTTGCAATATTCATCCATGGGTGTTTTTGGCATGCCCACTCAGGATGTAAGTATTTCAGAATGCCTAAAACACGCACCTTGTTTTGGCAACGTAAGCTTTCTGAAAACACATTTAGAGATAGTAAAGTTATAGCATCATTACAGAGTTCCGGGTGGCGTATCGCTATAGTCTGGGAATGTTCTCTAAGACGAAACTCTAATGAAACGATTTCAATTATTGATAGATTCCTTACGTCTAAGGAAGCTTTCATTGAAATCCCAAGCAGCACTGATAATTAAAAATAGGTCTACTTTTTTATACCAGCGATTGCAGCATGTACAACGGAGGCAATTTGATATGCCAATAATGGCGGTACCGCATTGCCCACCTGTTTTCGCTGACTTCCTGTGGGCCCCTCAAAAAAATAATTATCGGGGAATGTTTGAAGTCTCGCAGCCTCTCTGACTGTTAAGCTGCGAAGCTGAGTTGCGTCCGGATGGATGAAATAGTGCCCATCCTTGGCAAGATGACTTGTAATGGTTGAACTCGGGCTGTTCGCTTTCTGTACATTGAATCGGTCTACGAACTTCTTTCCCTCTTTCCAGTTTTTATGATTTGGATGAAGAGCTATTGGAAACCCTTCAGGCCCACGAGGCGATTGGCCATTCAATTTGGTATAAGCTGCTGCGTAAGCATAACGCTGCAAGTCTTCTTGCATATGTCCGCGTGCTTGGTGGTTTAAAAAACCTTTGAGTCTACTGTCCTTCAGCCAGCCTTTAAGTTGAGCTGGCATTCGACCGCCATCCATTGAACGATCAAACTGACCATTACGCAGAAAGCGCATTCCAATCCCTGGATCTCCAAGCTGTTTTGCTTGATCCGAGAGCTTTAGAAGATAGCGTGCAACTTCAAGGTCAGTGTCTCTGGCGGCAACTCCTGCAGACTTTAGAATATGAGAACTTGTCTGCGCCCAATTTCTTACATCTATGTTTGTTAATTCGCTCCGAATTCTTGGTAGTTCACCAATTACATCAAGAACTGATACTGAACTATTATTTGATTCTTTGAGCAAGTGTGCTCGTGGAACATGCAGTCCTTCCGCAAGTCCAAGCAGGATTACGCGATGCCTTGATTGCGGGATTCCCAAGTGCTCTGCTCGCAATATATAGTCGTTATGACCATATTCGCCCGATTCTGATGGCGAGATATCAAGTAATGGTATTACTCGATACCTTGGTCCATTTTTCCCACCAGGCTGTCTTAAATCTTTGAGTATGTTTGGGAACATGTATTCACCGGCCACCTTTGATGACAGGATTCCTTTTACATTTTCCATAATGAATGCGGCAGGACGATGACAATTGATGATCTTTAAGTAATGTCGGTAAAGATAGTGTCTTTCATCTTCAGAGGCCACATATCCGGAACTACCTGCATTCCTAGCTCTGCCAACAAGTGAATATGCTTGACATGGTGGGCCGCCGATAAGCACCCACGGTTTTGACCCAGTCGCCACTTTATCAATCAGGTTATTAAGGCGTATGTCGTCGGACTGAACTCCCAACTCCAATTGCAAAGCCTCACATCCCGACATTTCCCATTCTTTTCTGGAATGTTCCGTCCAAGGCTGATCCACTAATCCTGCCACATAGCGGTAATAGCTTTCTGGAGCTTGCCCTTCGGGGAATTGCCTTAGGAAAGCTCGCAACCGTAGGGTCTTGGCAGCGTGCTTATCCATTTCTGCAGATACTACAATTTTGAATGGTCGTTTGCCTAGTGACGTTTCAAAAGCAGAAAACCCTTCACCAAGACCGCCAGGGCCTGCAAAAATATCAACAATTTGAATGGACATATTCTCGAACCAATGTGAGGCATTCTGAACGATTATTTTCGATTTGCCAGGATCGCACGAATTTATGGATTGTCAACTTGAGATTCAATCTCGTCATTCCCCATGTGTAATTAGCTCAAACACAAAAATTCACTACATTTAGTATTCAACTGAGAATAGTACTGCTCAACATTTCAGAAATTCTTGGTATGGCACTTTTTGCATAATCGCAATCCTTATGTAGAATAACTCTCAGGTTGGTTTTTGCTCTGGATGCACCGACGTAGAAAAGGCCCCGAGAAGTTCCACTTTGAAACTCCTTTATACCAAGAAGCACAATTGCTTTTGCTTCAAGCCCTTTAAAAGCTTGGATACTCGATATCTGAATACAGTCGTCAGACTGGAAATCGGGACTAAATAAACTGACTTTACGCAAGAAGAATCCGGGGCTCTTGACCTCACTAGGAACCGCTTCATTTTCAGAGTACAGAATCACGATTTCCGAAGCAGCTATTCCCGCACTAGCGAAAGACTGAACAAGCTCATTGACAACTTTCTTGATAATTTTGAAATAGTCTTCTCGAGAGTCAAAGTAACGGAAACTTGGCGTTTCGCCATCGGCTCCTCGTGTATCTGTAGCGCCTTCACCAGTAAATCCAGCTACATATGCAGCTATCTGTTTTGTGTTCCTACAATTGAGCGTTAAAGGTGTCTTTTTCGAAATTGCACCGAGTTGTTCAAGTAATTTTTCATCGAAATTGTCTCTGAATATGGCCTGTCGTGTATCACAGGCGATCATCCATCTTCCCTTATTGAGGCCTCCTTTAAGCACACAGTCAACAAGCCCCATGAATTCTTCATTCATTAGATCCTGTCCTTCATCTATTAAAACGTAGTCATAAAGATCATCGGCAGAAAGGGACGAAATCAACTCTGCCGATTTCTCCCTCAAAGAATTACAGAACTCATCCCAAGATTCAGAGAAGGGAATATTGAGTCCCGCGTTTGAACAGAGTTTTATTGCAAACTGATGGTAACTCCCAACCATGACGTTATCATTGCTTTGAAAGTTAGTGGCTAGCTTATGCGCAAGCAGTTTATTGAAGCACAGCAGTAGTACTCGCTTTCCTTCTGCACTCATTCTACGGGCTTGTTCTACAATCAATACCGTCTTTCCAGTACCTGCGGCCCCAACAAGAATATTTCTTGGTTCAAGTGCCATGAAATCCAGAGCACCAAGCTGAGTATCCGTAAGTCTTAAAAGCTCTCTTTCAATATGTGCACTCTCTGCGCCAAGACCACAAACAAGTTCAAAATTTGGCCTCAGCAGACTCAATAACTCATTGCGCCGAGTTGGACTCACACTGGTGCTTCTCGTTCTAGCTTTGCGTTGACCCAATTCATCACTTTCCAGACGGCCAACCCAGTATTCGACAAGGGTATTGATATACATCAATAGACCCCCCGGAAAGCCGCGTTCATCTAGCAGCATTCTGGGATCAACAAAAGGATCATTGTCCGCGACATGAAGTACACAGTCTGGACAAATCACTCCATAGCCCCAGACCAATTCATGGAATAATTCGGGGTGTCCGGAATCTGTCAGGTGCTTACGAATTCCGTAATAGGCCCCGCGTGCTTGGTCAAACGGACCTTCTGATTTGATGTCTTCTCTGCTGCCTGACTTTGTACGAAAGTGCCATCCCTGATCATCCCGCCATACGTCTCCACCTTTGACTTCCAAAATAAGAACACCACGATCAGTAATCAGAACAAAATCAGCCTCTGCATGTAATTTTCGACTATGTGTTTTCATCCAAAGAGAATGGAGGACGGTCCAATTGTCTGGAAGCTTGGATAAAGCATCCAGAACTTCACGCTCTGCAATGCTGACCTTGTCCGAAGGGCTTGGTCGAACGGATGGGTAAATTTTCGCCATTAGCTGTCGCTGTCCAGTTCGCTTATAAGTTTCGCGAAAAATCCGATCTCGGGATTCGCAAGCGTACCTACAACCAATCCTCGATCAAGGAACATGTTTCGTCGTTCACAAGAGGTTTCGGCAATCAGCGCGCATGCATGGCAAGCTGCGAGATTTAGTGCATCAGTTCCCTGACCGTCGCTTTCAATACATAGCGGATCAGATGAACACCAGCGTGCTGCTTGAATTGCACTACAAAGCATTCCCTCAAAAACCGATGGATCTCCTTGGCTAACTAAACCTCCAAGTGTTCCATCAGCTGAAGAAGAAGCTGTGTATATGAGGAATCCAGCACATGTCTCGGATGCGCCATAATCTGAAACGTACAATCGTTCCCTTAGTGAAGACCCTGAGTATCCGCATTCTAGTGATAATTGCTTCATCATCATGTGTGACAGTGTATGCACAAGAATGGATTTTGCTGATGGTGGATGATCGTGACTACGTCCAGCGTTCATACACGCCTTTTCGTAATTTTGTCTAATAAGATGAATTCTGTTTTGTACGGGAATTGAATCCTCCCATTTTCCTACGGCGTTCAAATCGAGCTCAAAATAGATCCCTTCGCCGCGAACCTCTATTGCAGGAAGCCAAGACTCTTTAGCTTTTGAAAGTGGAGCACATTGAAGCTGGTATGGATCGCCATCAAATGTTGGCTCGACACGTTGAAATCCACGAAGTGCACGGACTTCACGGAGACGATGTACTTGAACCAAACTTCCAATCAAACCGCGCAATGAGGATTTCTCAGGTATAAAATCTGTCGGGAACGCGACAAAGTCGCCTGAATTTTCATCTGTTTGGCCCACGATAAGTGCGTTTCGTTCAAGAAGCTTTTGTTCCGCTTCGGTCTTTGCAAAGTTTGCATTATGTACGCCTGCAATGATCAAGATCCCATCGCGAATTTGCTGGTCTGTAAACTCTTCTGGGTCATCCAATCCGGGTGTATTTCTGATATCTACAACAGCATTATCTAGGCCACTATGGTCACCTTGTTGGATACGTTTGATGGCGCCTTGGGGAACAACATCCAACAAAAGGCTGTTCAGTTGGTTAGAGAAAGGAGGTATCGAAAGCGCAGATGCTGTAACTGGAAAATAAACGTTTGATGCGCCGCGCTGAAGGACACGCAATTGTCGAGTACATCCTGGCTCACTGTCTCCCAGCCAAGGCCGGTGACCACGACAACTTCGTTTGGCAAGTGAGCCTTCGGAAAAGATTCGAGCCAAGCTTTGGCTTTTTTTACAGTTGAGGCACCTCAACAAGAGGCCTTCAAGGCCTGATTTCTCGGAACTGCCATTCAACACAATCGCAGGGTCTGAACAGGATTCGCCTTCGTGCGTCCACCATTTATAAGGAAAATCCCCAATGTGCCCGGGTTGTGCAGGGTCAGTTTTATCGTGGCAAGCCACCACAAATCTGAATGGAACTCCTTTGCCGGAGCAGCCATTTTTGTTGCAACGTACTCCGCGCTTTAGCGCATCTGAAAACTCCTTTCCTACAAAGCCGACGCGTCCGCAATCTTCTTTGCTGCAATAGTGAAGTCCCGGGAAGCGAACGGCTGGTATTGACTTCTTTCCAGTCTCAGCGGGCGGTCGCCGGAATTCAGTTATACCGAGTGCATTTGCGAGCGATGGCTCGCGGAGGATGCTTGAATGGTCGGATGGCCAAATATGAAGCCCGGCAACCATTACTGAATGCAATACGAGATCGCTGGAACTACCCATTGATCGCATTTCGTAAATTGATCCAACTCCGAAAGTTGAAACTGCTTGGGACATGCCAAGCTTTCCAACTGAGGTTTTGGGAGGCTCAACACCAGTCCTTGAACGAAAAGGTTTTCGATTCATGTCAGTTTTCCGTTAGGTGAATATATTGATTTCAGTTCGATTGAACACGGAGGGTCAACATCACGCATTGACTGGGGAGTCTGCATACCACCCCCAACTCCTCTTGCCTCATTTGGTGGCCGCATGACACGAACACCAGACCCCCCTTCCCACCCACCACCCATTTCTGCGACCGAACGAATTTGTTCGATAAGATACGCCAGCTCTTCCCTAACACCATCAGCAATAGAATCAGATTTTGATACTTTTCGTGCTCGGTAAACTACTGCATTAACTACAACATCAACCTTTGGTTTGATGTTTATGTGATCAATAGCGTTTGGTGAATCAGCCAATTCTGGAATCGAGAGACGCAAAATTGAAACCAAGACTCCAAGGAGACCACGATCTTGCGCACGTAAAGAAAATGGCGTGACACTGGTCGACTCAACATTTCTATAGAAGCTTTCGTGATATGACCTGAATCTTTCGTAGTGTGAGCGGTCACGCGGTCTTGTCCAGTTGTAGAGTGCAACGACAAGTCCTGCAGCCCGCTCAGGCCTCCCCACACGGCTGGATGCTTGTATGTATTCCGCTGTGGTTTTGGGCTGGCCGTTTACAATCATGAGTCCGAGGCGATCGATATCAACGCCGACTGAAATCATATTCGTACAGAGTAATAATCCAACCGCCTCCCTATCTTCATCTTTGGAATTCTTGGATGAAGCAATGTTCTCGAGGACCTGAGGAATATGCGTGGAAGGAAGATGACTGGTCAGCTCAGTCGGCTCCCCTAAACGACGATCTGATTTCTTTTTTGCTGGCATCGCTTTTATGTATTTGGGTACGTCGTCCAGCCCAAGAACCCAAGCTCCACCAAGTTCTCTCAGGCTGTTGAAGTAGGTAACAAGTGTCCAGTAATGATCTTGCGCTTCCTCATCCTCTATCGCCATTGCGCCTTGTGCAAGAATTCCAATCAATCGTGCCAAAGTGTGTTTCGGAGATCTGCCTTGTGCATGTACGCCAAAATAGACACGCCCGGGGTTTGATCGATCCTCGCGATAGAAAAAAGAATCATCGTAATTTAGTCCATTCGGTGGGAATTGCTCCACAGCTCGGAGGAAAACCGAATGTGTTTGTGAGGCTGCTCGTCGTATTGTTGCTGTTGACCCCACAATTTTTGGAGGTATTCCTTCGTCTGAACAGAGGAAATCGATCGCCGTTTCATACAGCCCCGTTATCGAACCAAGAGCGTCGCCAATTAGATGTAATTCATCTTGAATGATGAGACTGGGGGGTTTAAAACCGTGTGTTCTACCGAAAAGACTAGCAATCCTTGGCTTCCACGCCATCATGGCAAACTTGTCGACCGTACCAATGATCATTGATGGGGGGTAAGCGAAAAGCTCATCATCAACACATGTAAATGGAATGCCCGCATGAAACTCGCAATCCTTGTTCGGACACTTTGTGACCAACTTTCCCAAATTCTTATGAACTTCTTGATCACGCGTACGAATTTTTTCCGAGCACCAAGGGCATTTGGAGACAGGCAAAGTGGTAAGCGATTTGTCTTCTTCGGTTCCATTAATCACACCCTGGGCCGTTTTAAGGTCACCTGGCGTAACACCATTCCCAACGAAGAGGCCAATTGAGTAGTTTTCTGAGCCCAAGAGTGCTTGATTCCTTCGACGCAAAATTTCACAAGCCATTACCACTCTTGCTGCGCGATCGAATTGCTGCATTGTCAGTAGCCGCAAGGTGTATCGCGTTATTACAGCAGTTCCCCCGCAGTGCTTCAGATCTTTCGCTGACAGGCGGCGGTGAAACAGCGTGAAAGCAACCAGCCCAAGATAGGCTTCAGTTTTCCCGCCGCCTGTTGGGAACCAAATCAGATCTAGAGTGGATCTCTCAGGATGTTCGCCAGACGCTGTTGATGGAATTGCCATTAGTAGAAACGCCAGCTGAAACGGTCGCCAAAGTGGCTTCTTGTCAGGGCGGCTGATCGTCATACTCTTGCACATGGCAGCATTAGCGAGAGCAAAAGATCGGAACACTTCATTGTCAGATGCAATAAGAGCTATGCCTTCACTAATTCGATTTTTGACTCTTTCGCATTTCGAAATATTGTCCTCCGCGACTTGCCGGATTCGATTTGCAACTCGAGGGCTGCACTCATCGACAGCATTGCTGATAGATAAACGGAGACTTTCAATCCATTTTCCGTAAGCAATCGGTATTTCTTCAAGTTCGTTAACAATTTCCTCTTTCGGTGCAGAACTCAATCGATCTACGTCCAATGCTAATGCGCCGTCCAGCGAATCAACCTTGGATGAAGCTTTGAAGACTTCCGATGTCGGGAGCCATTCCGAAAATATCTTCGATGCTTTGTCGCCATTCTCATTGCTATGCCAATTTGTCGCACAACCATGGCCCACAGAAAACTGTCTGTTTTTTCGATAGAGGAGTTCATGTGAAAGAAACTCTTCGTCTGAAATGAACTCACTGCTTGATCTGGCAACAAAAACATCGGAGCCATCAAATGACTCAACAGTTAGCTTTGTTTGATAGACATTGTGATCCTCTGGAAGTGCATCTCTAACTTTCCTCACTTCCCGGTCAGGACGGATTCTTCGATTGACTAATGATATTGTGAGTACCCGAAGGTCTCCCGCACGTCGTTCATGAGCCTCGAGCTTAATGCCATCTTTTTCCGCCAAGACTTGAGAACCAGATTTGTCGAGAATTTCAGGTGGAAGCTCGATTTTGTGAATTGCATTTGCGATGCGCTGCCACGTAATGTTTTTCGAAGCACTTCGAGCGACAAGGGAATCCGTAGACTTTTCACTACTGGACTGAACTGCAGTATTGGGTTTGTCTGTAGATTGGGCACGATAATCAGCCCATGAAGCCTCAATCAGAATTGGCTTGTTTATCGGTACTTGGAATGTGAAACCCATAGCCGATTGCTGGGTTGCATTCGCCAAAGTCAATACGCCATCTCCGCTCCTACCTTCTGATCCACCAACATCGTTGGAATCAGATATGTCATCCTCTTCTTGCGAGACTGCTGTGCCTGAAGGAGCGAGACTTCCGACATGGTATCGATCACTGGCTCGTTCGGGAATTATCTCATCATCACCTTCTACCGGTCCAACGAGATACTTACGTAGGTCCGCAATAAGAAGTTCACGTGCTTCTTCAAACTTATTCATGTCCGTCCTATATGGATGTAACGCCAGATACAACCGGAACAATAGCCATTCGAGCGGTTCCTAATTCTTCATAAGCGGAACTACCATGGTCCGGAAATGACACCGTTGCTAGGTCAACAATCCGAAGATCTGACTGAGTTGCTTTTTGTTTGCCTCTGATTTGACGAAGCTTATTCAAATCATCAGAAATCTTGCTGGCCAAATCACCAATTTCAACACCAGAAACAGTCGCCGAAATTTCAGTAATATCCATCCGCCTTGACCTATTGGCACATTCGTCCCAGAGCCGCTTTTGGGCCGCAAGTGGTTCAGTCAATGCAAGAATTGTCATGGGATCGATTACATCAAAGCCGTCAACAAGCAGTCCAATTCTTGGTGCCTCAGGATAGGATAAAATATGAAAACCATTGGTTTGTATACGGTTACCATTCTTATACCCGTTTCTGATTACACTTCCTTCGCGTTGCAAAACTCTCAGTGAACGCTTGGCACGTGTTGCTGCCACATAAACGACACGCACGTCCTCTGCATCATTCATTTTTGACGGCGCGAGCAAAAGAACATCATCAAATTCAAGGCCTTTTGATCTATGGATCGTTGACACAACAATACTTGCCTTTGGCAGAGTGCCATCCAAAACAGGTGAATAATTTTGGATGTGATCGGCCATCATCGCAAGGTTGATAAAGTCCGCGCCACTTTCCAAAAGTCCCTGATTCTGCAGATATTGAAGGGCCTGTTGAAAAGTCAATTTCACATGTGCCGCAACATTATTCATGTAACGCTGCTCAGTTTTCTCAATTGAAATGGATTCACCTATAAAGCCCAAAAACAGCCGTGCGATCCAACCAGGCCAGTAACTACCGCGAGCCCCTCGCCAAAGCTCTGCTTCTATATTCCGGTCTTTTAACCAGCTCCAAATCCAATATGCCTCGAGGTTAGTTCTAGCGAGAATTGCGGTTGTTGACGACTGCTTTATGGATGCAGGTACGCTGGCAAGTAGCATGCGGTCACCAAGTGACCGTAATAATTCGTCCAGATGCGAACTATCCGGTGAAAGGCCATTGCTGCCCATTGCTGTTCTGGCTTTGCGGACAAAATCCAACATGGCTTCTGTTTCAAAGCGTCGATATTCAGAGTATTGCTTTTGAATTGGTGCGCGGCCGGAATATGTTCCTTGAATAAGTTGATTTAGAAAACACTCTGCGGTCAGTGGATTCTCGGAATCGTTTCCATCCCAATCGTAAATTGCTTGTGCTGGGTCTCCAAGAAACATGGAACAACCGTTGTTCTCAGCTACGGACTTTGCAATAGCAAGAACCATTCTTGCCCTGTCGTTTGTGAGGTCTTGAACCTCGTCCACCAACAGGAAACGCACTTTCGAAAGCGTTGCTTCTGCGTTAGGTAACTTTCCATCGCTGCGTAGTTTATTGAATTGCTCAATCCGTTTTTCATAGCCGCTGACAATGCTGTCTTGATTCAGATCTTGGCGAAGAAGGTTGGTGGCTAAAGAATCGAACGTCCGTATCTGAACGTAAAGAAGATCATCCGGTCCTCCTGCTCGTACTTTAGCGATAAGTCTTTTCTTGAGTTCAGCAACGGCTGAACGAGTGAAGCTTAAGACAAGTATTTGTTCTCTAGGATTTTCCACAAAATGCTGCGTTACGAGATATGTGATGCGCTCTAAAAGCGTGTGTGTCTTTCCCGTACCCGGCGGAGCCACTACAAGCAAGTCTCCGTCTATTCCTGCAGTAATAACTTCATCTTGTTCGGAGACAAACACTTCAGGCTCAAATTCAATTTCCAAGGCAGTTTCGGTAGCAGTAGGAATGGAAACTGGAGTTGTTGTTTCACTGGGTCTTGAGACATCTTCAATTCGCTTAAATGGATTTGGCGACTTGAAGGATGGCATGAGACTGAGATCAGCACGTCGTTGCCAGAGACTTCCGCGCCCGACATTGTCTCGACCTCGTGGACCTTGGAACTCCCATTTTTGACGGCTAGTAAGTCGGTTATCCGATGTCTGCTTCCAAAGAATAGGATTTATCCGTTGATATTCCATTAGCTCGAAATATCCAAGTCGTGAAACAATCTCCTTGTCACTCAAACGCTCGTCGCCCATTTCTACGCAGATCACATTCGACTGAAGGCTGACGTTTGACTGCTTGGAATTCATGCATTCAACCCGTTCAGCCTAATCAACAATGGAACGCCAGTAATGCTTTGACTAGCGGACGATCCTGCTACATTCGACTCTGCGTATATCGTTACAGCAAGTGAATGCGTAATACCTGTATAGAGGCGCACCAGGTCGTGCGATGACCGGCCGCGCAGCTGCCCTTCATTCATTTGGCAGCGCAAGAACATTGATTTTAAACTTTGAAATCCTTCAGAATCGCTGGAAAGCATGCCGCGTGATTGATCGGTAGCCATAATTCCAAAGTCAAATACAGCCTCGGGTGCCAACGGGTCGGTAACCATGAAATCTGCAATTCGGTAGGTCCCCAAACCAAGGTCGTGTCCGGTAGGAAGAATCTGGCAGAAGGTTCCATCAGATTGACGCACGCCAAAATCGACAGCAAGTTGCACCTCGAATCCATACTGCAACAAACGCCCACAGCCAAACCCAGTTAGCTGTTGAGGTGAAGATGTATAGAGTTCTTCGATGTCTGGGAGTCGTTCTTTGAGCCGACTACGGATGAGCTCGCATTGGCAAACCCCCCCAGCAAACAGAACATGGGTAATGCTGGCAAGGGTCATTCCTGAGCGAAATAGGAATTCGAGCACTCTGTCAGCAGCTTGGTTTGCCATCTCAGTTGCAACCCGTACTACGTCAGAACCATGAAGTATCAGAGGGTGCTCGAGATCAAGCCATGTTGGCCAAATTTCGACATCATCATCTTCAGGGAATGCAGCTTCCAAGATTTGCCGTTTCAATAGTTCGATTTCGACTTTGAGAAGATCGTTTCCCTCTGGAATGGCTGCGAGTTTTGACTTGAGCCCATGCTGTTGTGCGATCAGTGTTTCAAGAAGACGCTGATCCATCTTGGAGCCGCCTAGCACAGCAACATCACCATCCACAGCCAGTTCACGTATTGTGTCGTTGCTGCGTTTAACAATGGATAGATCAAGCGTGCCACCACCCCAATCAACCACTAGAATTGTGCTCTGTTGGCTCATCCGGCTCGGATCGAGTACACCTACAAGTGCTCCTGTCGGCTCGTATATAAGTCGAGCCGATTTGAAGCCTGCGAGTGCTGCACTACGCAGCAATGCAGCACGGTGCTCCTCCGACACATTTACGGGGGTTCCGATTACGGCTTCCTCTATTATGTGATTACCGGCTACACTTTTCGCCAAGACTCGCATCAACTCTGCAACTAGATTCTCTGTCGACTCCAAGTGAGGACCAATCTTTACATCTTTCTCACCTAAACTAAGCTTGAGATCACGGACAGGGTATGACTTTTGCTCATCGTCCTTCAGTGCTTTATGGGCACCCTCACCAAATACGACCACTCCATTCCTCCATGCTCCCAGCGAAGGTATCGGCGGCTCTGGACGAACCCGCCCGTCAGGAAGAAGGACTGATACTGTGGAGGTTGTAGTTCCTAGATCGATACCAATTTTCATGTAGCGTTCCCACTGGAAACGATGGCGATTTCGATCTTGGAAATTTCACTTGGTTCCAAGTATTTGCTATGGACAAGGTAACGTGAGAAGTTGTTGAAATTCGTTACAGCTTGCCTCACATGCTTCTCTTGACCATGCGTTTTGCCCAGCTCGGCAATGCAGTCTCTGATTGACCGTAAAGTAGTCAATTGTGCATCGATAAACTCGCGTTTTGTCCTGCTTACAGCGTCCTGCTCTCGAGTTTCGAGGTTTGTTATTGCTACACCATGGTGCGCCTTGTACTTATCCAATTCAACATTAATGATGGATACCTGATTTAAAGCATTATCCCGCTCAGTTTTGAGTTTCTGCAGCTGCTCACCGAGCTTCAACTTTTCCTCTCGCAAAACTGCCGAGTTTCTGGACTCCAAATCCAGCTGTGAAGAAAAATCAGTTCTATCTGACTCAAGCTTCTTTATGAGGCTTGTTTGATTTGCAAGTCGTCCTTCAAAATCATGCGAAAGTTGACGGAGGAAGCCTCCAATTGCGTCTGAAAATTTCTTAACTTCCGGCAGCAATGGGGAAGGTTCTGGTGGCGAAATAGTTACGGGTGTCGAAGCAGTCGATATTGCACTGGCCACATTTTCTTTGGTAGTTGATTGCTGATTAATTGGCGAATTCATCACACCACTAAAATTGCAAAGTGGTTCAATGCTCAATCGAGCACCAGCTGAAAGCTCATGCATATCTTTTTTCAGGAGATCAACCAGTGCTTTTGCGCCAGTCTGCGATAAAGGAATTCTTGTTCTGGAAGCAATCTCTGGAACCAGCGGCATCCAGCGTTTGCGAGTCTTAGCAAGTTCATCTATCGTATCGTTACTTGACAATGCAGCATCAAAAGCGCTTACCACACTATCAATCGACTTCAGTGCATCAAATGGTATTGAAGCCACGACTTTGGTCTTTTCAGAATCTGTTTCTGTGCCAGCCACAAGTATCATGAAGAGCGATTTGGAAACAATTTCCGAATGCTTGCCAGAAAGTCCAGCCGTACAATCGAATAGGGATCTCAAGTACTTCAACACGAAGTCCGGCTTGTTGCTGGCCGGTATGGATACAAGTGGAGAAAATAATTCAACAACCTTTAATGGTTCCAAGTCTACTTTTCTTGACTTTGCTCTATCACGGAGTACATCAAAGAGCTCCCTTCTAATAGCCGCTGGCTCTTTGAGAATTCCTTCTGAAACCTCGTCCAGTGGCTTCCCAGAACCGCTCAATGATAAAATTACATCATCTGCATCTGCAGTTAGCTCGCTCTTTGGTGGCTTCTTACTCATAGCTCATTTTCCCAACCATTCTTTAATTTCAGACGATATCTGATTTATCGAAATATACAAGGCAGACTCACTCTCGACAGGTTCATCATCAGTGGGTGGCCATTTGATGTTTGAATTAAGCTTTACTAAATTCTCTACATGCTTTGCAAATCCACACACGAGAATGCTGAAATCACGAATCCGTTTGTCAGGATGTAAATATGCCGGAATCACTACTGAGGCAGCTTTTGAGAAATCAACAGGATTGAGAATACCCATCTTGCCGTAACGTTTCGAAAGAAGGAGCCAGGATGCCGTTGATAGAATTGAAAGCTGACAATCTACACCGTTTGTTGAAGGTAATGCTTGGTATGCAGAAGGTCCTGATTTCATCTTTGAAATAATTGTCAGCGCCAACTTAAGCGATGTTTCAGACTCCGGATTCGTACCCTTGCAAATTCGAGTCGCTATGTCTTGTGGTAAATACTTGGAACAAGCCTCATCATAATTACAGAGATATGCAAGTAATATTTCTGTCAAATATTCGGCTGAGCCTGTTTCACGATACGCCAAAACCATTTGTTTAATCGATTCTACAATAGGTGGGCTTTGGCTAGGATTGGTGACCTCCAATAAAGACTTGTGAATTGTTTCATCACCATTTTTTATATGAATGACAATATCACCATTTGTTAGCGTAGCCGTCCTTACCGCAACCGACAGTTTGAGTGTTTTCCTAAACTGTTCATCAGGATCGGTCCAAAAACATTTGGAAAAGGGCTCACTATCACCGCCGAAAATATCTAGCCGCAGCTCAACATTGAAAAGACTCGCCAGCCCTATTGTGATATCAAGCTGAAGCAAGCCATTTACATTTGAGGCAATTTGAACATCCAACATGCGAATGCATGGTGAGGCATCAATCAGCCAGAAAATCGAAGCTTCTTTTGATTTAACAACCAGAGAGGTAGTTGAAACCAACCTTGAAACCATTTCTGATTTTATGATGGGTAAAAGATCAATAACCCCAGCTTTGGCAATACTTGTATGCAAGTCCAGAAATTCAAGTGTTGCAGCATCCTTATGCGTAAAGACTGCGCGACATGCGACTTCGAGCGGTAGCTGATATTTTTCAAACAGTTTGTATTGGTATAGACATTGGGCACCAATTTGGCCGTCAATTGTTATATCGACAATATTCGGCTTCCAACGGGCATTGACTTCCCATCGTTCCCCCCTAAGTGTTGTAAAACAATACTTAGACTCGGCTACATCAGTTATTGAAATTGCATTTTCTGAATCCTTCCAAAGGGGCGAGTCAGGGGTCCTAAAGTTGATACGGGATGGTTTTTCAAGCTGCGTAGTATCTATCAATGGATTTACAGGGGGGATGTAGAAATTATAGTGAGTCTCTCCTGGCACCAATGAAGTGCCTATCGATACCCTGAATTCACCTGACGTGATTGAAAAACCATTGGCGTGTGCAAGTCTTCCTATATTGATAGTCGGCGTTCCGTGGGATTTGGTATCCAATTCATCGTCGATACTACAAAAGCATTCCATTTCGTCATTTGACAGCCAAAGCCCAACATCAGCGTCGCTGGATAAGCTGTCGCATCGCAAAAATGCATCTTTGGCTTGATCAATAATCCTAATGTTTCCTGCTCCAACAAACGATATAGAATTGCGACATATTTCTTGGTCAGGTAAGTATGAAAGGCTTAGCCTGTTCCTGTATTCAACAATCCAACTCTTGTCAGCAACCTTTACAGTTGCCCTTGCACCAACAGATGGTTCAAGAATGCATTGCACATAAGGGGACCCATCAATACTTATGGGGCTGCGTGAGATCTCATTAATATTTGTAAGCACTATGTCTGTCTCGTGCGCCCTAACAATAAGGCGTGTACGCCAATTCATATCTCCAGTTTCTGTCCAACGGATGACGGGAGAGGACGGCTTGCAAATTGATGTTCCACAGACGAGAAAAGCCGGGTCTTTCAACGGCCAAACATCAATTTCTACTTGTGATGAGATTGTGCCACCGCGTTCAAGTACGACTGCAAAGGCGGTTTCATTTTGAGCCAAGAAACGTTCTATTCCGATAGAGCGAGAACTCCATTTAGCTAGGCATCCGTTTCGAATTTCTCCTGACCAAACTTCTAAACCTGCTACTCGTAGTGAGTATCCACCCCCGTCCTCGATAGAACTCCTGACATTTTCAATGATGACGACTAGTTTGTTGTACCGCCATTTGAATTTGATCTGTGCTCGCATTGACTCTGCGCCGATAGGGTCACGGCCTGTGCTTCGACGACCATAAAAATACGCGCTTGGATTAATGTTTTGGCGATCACCGAACACTGGAACAGAGCGAATAGTGCCGAATTCTTCATGAATTTCGTCAAATGGCTTATCAGACAATTTGAAGGAATAATTATCGTCTACGTTGTGCCAGTCACCGCGCGCAAAACTCATAGTCCTTTGCAAATCCATTTCGGAAATATCGACAATGTCAGCGTCTTGGATGGAATTTCCGATTCTTATCTTTGCCTTCCCAAGCGGCAATTCCAATGGGCTTTTGTAAGAAGAGGCCGAGGTTCCATCCGGCCAATGGCATTCGATACGCTTTATACGACTGAGACGAAAAATGTCGGCTCGCTTCCATGTTGCAGATAGCTTTGCTATCCATTCATGCAGTATTTTCTCAGCTGAAGGCGTAAGCGATCCTAGATCAGAGCCAGATTCGGCCAGCCACCAATCCCTCATTTGAGTCCAGGACCAATCGATCATATCGATACGATCGGGTCTTGCTTCTATTGCTGACACCAGCGATATCAATTCCGTGCCAATTCGCGCAAGGACATTTTCTAACAGGCCTATGTCGCGCCTTTGCGTCTCAGCCTGTGATTGTATAAATGTTCGGACCGTATTATTGGCCCATTCAATGATTGTTTCGACACGCCTTGAGGGTCGGCTCAAAACAAGCCAATTGAGATAGTCACGTATGATTCTATTTCTATCTTTTCCAATACCCGCCTGTTCAAGGATTAATGCTAAATAATAGTTGTGTATTCCTTTGGCACGCAGCTTGATCAGCACTTGTTTGTCAGTAATCATCAAAAGATTACGACAGAATATAGTTAGAGCACTTTCTGAATATTGAATGTGATTGGAAGAAATGCGTTCTGAAACTTCCCGATAAAGATCGGGCCAATAGTAATTCGAACTTGCCTCGGGGAGGTAGCTCATCGATATATTGAAGATGAACTCCCTAAAACGTTGACGATCTTTGTCAGATAGATTGGATGGTGAAAATGGAATTTTCGAGGCTAGCTCCATTGCGGTTTTGCTGAGCTCGTCGTCGGACCAGCTTTCAGCAGTAACCCAGTATGGTTGCTTGGTAGAATTCCCGCTCAAACATTGCCCCTAAAGAAGATGAACATCTCCCAAAAGTATAAGCATAGGAATGCTGCTTAACCTTCATGGACCCAGTCATCACAAGCTTGTTGCTATCAATTGGCTATGATTAAACCAATATAATGGGCTGCCGTGATACTACATCTGCTTCCGAGACAGATTAATTGAATTTACAACTTGTGACATAGTGTTTATCTATAGCGCTGTTACGAACGATGGCATAACCGTTTCGAACTTCAGGCCGGCCCCAGTCCGATTTCCACGGGGCCGAAAACGTCCAGAGTGAATCGCCAGGCGCTAGATTTTGAATGAATGTCTGCCATGAGGCATTGAGATGCCCAAAGGGAACGCTGGGTACGGCGCCCAAAGGGTCGAAGATGAGTTCATTAGCTTCAATTTCCTGCAATGAAGTTTGTTTTACAAGATGCGTCTTTTCGACTGCGAATTCGGGCTTTACCAGAAATTCATCTGCCTCGTCTTTAATGCGATTACGTAGAGTATTTATAAAAACATAGATTGCGAATGGCCAGATGACAATCACCAGCAATCCGGAAAGAGTCGGAACAATCATTCCATGCAGCAGTCGATACCGCCAATGCTTTCTCTCAGGATGAAGGCTTTCCATGATCGCTTTCTTGAAATCCGACGCGAAGCTCTTCTGCATGTGATCCTGCAGCAAGGCTAGCAACAAGACAACAACTCCGATTGCCAGATAAGTAACGAGATAGGTCATGCTTCAGCATTCCTTTGAATCGAAAAAAAGAGATAAAAGCACCCTTTGCTCAAGCATCTTTCCCTTCAATAACAAGCGGATATTTATTGTAGGTACGCCAGATGCTCAGAACATCATGCTCAGACGCCTGGATATAAAACTGTTCCACAAATCGATCCAATAGATGCGCTCGCACTTCTTCTTTTCGATCAGCCAAGGTGCTATTCCAGGAAAGACAACTTTTCGGCAATATTTCCTTGATGATGGACTTTCCATTGCCCAGCTTTTTTTGAGCCCACTCAGCCAAGTGCAGGGCCTCGTGGGCAACATATTCTGGCCCCATCGCGTGTTCGGGGAACCACACTTCGGCCTTGTTGGAACCAAGAGTGACAAAAGCGCAATTGGTAGCCTTATTTTTGCTACATCCGACATGGACCGTCACCGGCAGCAGATCCTTATGCATGTAGTAGGTATATTTGTACCGCCAATCTTTTGTCATGGAGAGCCCGCGCTTTCTGGTTGGTCGCCTGTCTCAACGAGAGTGTTGTGACGAACTTCGGTCTGTGTAACGACTCCGTGCTCGATCGTCAGGAACAAATCGCTTTCAAAAGTGCTGGCATAACCCATGTGTACATAATTCAACAGCTCGCCCTGAGGAATACGAAGCTTTCCTGTGTACCAGTGAGCAAAGACACGATCCGGATAATCGGGGAAGAGTGTAGCGATACTGGCTTTGGTGCCGTCCCTCAAAGTGGCCTTCAACCCAATCAAATAGAGCCGGTCATCCAGAATTTCCCAAGATCCGACGTACCGACGCCAAAGCGCGGTATGGCAGATTTCAAAATCCGGCTTGATGCCTGCCAATTGGAAGTAATCTCCCAGCGGCTCGGCACACATGGATATGGATTTGCCTTGGTAAATCAGTTTTTCAGGGACTTGAGCTGTCATATCGCGTCAAACCATTTCCATGCTTAATGCTTGGATTTTCGCATCAACGCGTCTCATTAGCTGAGACGCGCATGCAACGTAACCTTGACTCTGAATGGTATGAGAGCGTCAAACCGATATTTTCACGGCGGACACCTTGGTTGATTGGTCAGGCTGACGTATCACAAGCACCGTAATCTTTCCATGACAGATAAGTACAACCGGCCCTAAGACGGGCATGACCCCCTAATCCAAACTGGAATGAGATCTAGCTATTGGAATGCCAGTCTTCCAACCGCCATCATTCGTTTCTTCTAAAGCGCAGTAGGACTTAGCAATATGGCCTTCAAGTGTGTTGTAGCTACAGCGCAAGAAAACAGAATTATGACAATCTACAGAGTATTGAATACCCGTTTCGTCAGCCATTTTCTGATTCAGGAAGCGCAGAGTTATGCATTACTGGCTCCGAAGCGAGTGAGGACGCGTACATCCGACCCTTTTAAAGTGCGGCTGGCAGGATATTCCAGAGGTTAATGGGAGATCCGATTCCAGAGGAAAGTGGGAATTCTCCCAATAATGGCTGTGCTTCCTATTGGCACAGATCTGTCACAGAGGATTTGGCGCGCCCGACAGGAGTCGAACCTGTGACCCCCACCTTCGGAGGGTGGTACTCTATCCAGCTGAGCTACGGGCGCGTATTTAAAGGGTTTTTGCTAAAATTTTGGCCTAGGGTGAGTTAAGACCAGATTGGCATTATACCTACCCCAGAGTCCCGAGAGTACTGCCCTCCGAAGCCATTGGTCGGGGGTTCGAATCCCTCCGGGCGCGCCATTTTGTCTTGCCGGGTTCTGGCCGTTTGGGCAGACAACTAGTTAGGGAGCAAATTTTCCATAACCGGTAGTTTTTCGCTAAGCACTAGTTTTTTGTTCCAATGTATGGCGTTTAACTCGTTCAATGTGTTCTGTAAAGGATAATTAGTCCGCGACTGTAAAGCATAGATTGCCTCACTGCCAAACCCGCCGTTCTTAAGTGCCATAAAACTCCCTCACAACCGTTTCCTGTTCATTTGTTTCTATGGCTCTAGCAGAACGAAACTCGCGAACAAGCGATCGCCGCATCCCCTTCGAGGCCCTGTTGCTTGAGCCAGCAAACTGCGACTGTGCCGGCCCTACCAGAACCCGGACACGGTTACTTGAACATGCGCTTGTGAGCCAACCACGTGACATAATTTTTCGAGTCTTGCTTACTCATCTATGCGAACATCCTTAGATATGGTCAAAGTGATCGGGTTTGTGCTTTTGTAGATGCCTAGACAACTCTCCTAATCAACCCAAGGCGATTGAGATCAATGAAGAATGCACGTCTAAGTCTCCAGTGTAGCGTTGAAGATAAACTGAGAATTCACCGCGCTGCTCAGCTACTCAATCAGTCAGCGAGTGAATTTCTACGAAACGCCGCAATACTTGAAGCGTTCTCCATTTCAAAAAATGCAAATTCATTCAAGCTATCTGCAGAGCAATCCAGACATTTTCGTGAATTAGGCAGCAAAGCTTTCTCGCCCAATGGAAAGCTTAGTAGGGCTTTGGAGCAATTCTCTAAAGTAATAAAATAATTCGCAAAATACAGAATCAGACTCGACGTACTGACCAGACGGCTATGCCGGTGAAAAGGGAGCTTTAAAATATCGCAGACCACTAAACTGTCTTTACCAGTCATGCTTACCAGCGTCACCCCAGAAAACCGATCGGAGTTTCATCCTCACACAAATCCAGTGGGTAAAGAAATTATTGATTGGGGAGATGCGGAAGAGGATATCCAGAGTGATTTTGCTTCTGTTTCAGGCATTAGCTCACCCCAAAAGTGATTTAGATCGCACGCGTATGGCAACTGCATCAAAGCATCGACAGAGGAAATAGGCATGAAATGTTCAGTGTGCGGCAGCAAAAATGTTCGCGAAGAGATTCATGATTTGCCGTATTTTTTCAGAAAAGTTTCCACGTTGGTCAGGGACGTTCGTTTGATTTTCTGTGAGGAATGCAGGAATTCCATGCTGACCTGGCATGAGGCCGAAAGAGTGTCGGAAATGCATTTATCACACAACCGCAACGTGGCCAGTAAATTGAGACGAAGTAAAAAATGAAAATAAACGCAGTTTTGACACACATCTCCCCATTACATATTCGAGCATCATTTTCTAGAGCTCCCCTATGTTCAATTATATTTTACGGCTGTCCTTTATGCCAAAGGCGTAGCTAGTCAACACATTCAAGAAGCATCGCGTTCCAAAAAAAAGTAGCACCCAAAAAGAGGACTCCAATGTGTCGCCAAATAAATTACATATTGCCTTTGCTCGATACTTTGCAACTGGTGAGGGCGTAAGTATTTTTATTGCGGTTGGCGGAAGTTACGCTCTCGCCGAGGACATTTTTAGAAAGAATGTGCCCGAGTATTTTTACCCTTGTATGAAGGTTGAGCCAGTAGAATCTCAGGATGAAGAAGTTTTACTGATAACGGCGCTTTTACCAGAAGCTATTTTGAAGATTTTTTCGGATAACCTTCCTGGATCGACAGAGTACTTTTCCAAAGTGCATTACAATCTTTCATAGATGCAGGCGCCGACTATCTTTAAGTTCAAATTGACCTTGAAAATCTTGCTGATGCTGACGACTGGCCACCTTTGTGCGTATTCCGGTTAACTTGGCACACCATTCCGGTCGACTTTGACCTAACTTAAAGTTTTTTGCTGGCGATGCAATCTTTGCTGGTTCTGAATGACCGCTTCCGACCCAAACCGGCCGTTGGTTCTCTCACTCCAGCTGGCGTCGTCGCCCCAGTTGACATGTCTTCAAAAGCTGAGATATAGTTGTTACTAACAACATATATTTTCTTGTATGAAGAAGCTAGCAA
>Ga0209480_10000329_pt1 | contig 40747 bp, 26 predicted proteins | sample JI61114C2DNA_FD_187501 | JGI IMG/M metagenome (GOLD analysis project Ga0209480, IMG submission 187501) | Wastewater effluent complex algal communities from Wisconsin, to seasonally profile nutrient transformation and Carbon sequestration -... | ecosystem: Engineered > WWTP > Effluent > Algae... | reverse complement strand
CCGCCAGGATGTACCGTTTAATTCCTGGGAGTTTGCCGACTTCACCGCAGCAACCGGGAATATCACCCCGACCAACACCAATGCGCTGAGCGGTTATTATTATCAGTATTTCCGCCGCAACCTGTCTTATTTCTCCCGGATCAACTATGACTTCCAGGAAAAATACCTCGCTTCCTTTACCGCCCGCCGCGACGGATCATTTGCGTTCGGTAAAAACAACAAGTACGCTAATTTCTTTTCCGGTTCACTCGGTTGGGTGGTTACCCGGGAAAATTTCTTCAAGTCTGATTTTATTGATCTGCTGAAAATCCGCGGTAGTTACGGATCTATCGGAAACGAAAATGTGGATCCGCAATTTGTAGGTATTGTAACCGGCGGACCGAGCTATGGTTCCACCGCCAACAGTAACGGGTATACATTTAATAATGTATTCTATCCCGGTTCCACCGTGGGTTCCGCTGCCAATGACGCCCTGCGCTGGGAAAAACAACTGCAGGCCAATATCGGATTTGATATGACCTTCTATAAAAGAAAATTCTCTTTAACCGCTGATTATTTCCAGAAAGAAGTGGAAGGGTTACTCTTCACGCCTTCAGCTTCATTGTATCTCGGTACTGTACCGATCCCCACCGCAAATATTGGTTCTACCAAAAGCAGTGGCTTCGATCTGATGCTGGCCTACAATGATATTTTTGGCAAAAACGTGAAATTCAATACCAGCGTTACATTCACCACTGCGAAGAATGAAGTAACCGCCACCAACAGTGATGGTACAGCCAGAATCCTGGGTGGCAGCTATTTTAACGGTCAGTCACAAACGGTTACCGTTTTTGAAAAAGGACAAACGCCGGGTTATTTCTACGGATTTAAAACGAATGGTCTTTTCCAGAATTTTGCCGAAGTAACGGCCGGTGCCACTCAGACAGGCGCCAGACCTGGTGATATCCGCTTTGTGGATATGAATAAGGATGGCATCATCAATGATATGGATAAAACCAAGATTGGTGATCCGTTCCCCACATTTACCCTGGGCTGGAACCTGAATGTGGAGTATAAGAATATTGACTTTACTGCATTTACCTATGCCTCTGTAGGCAATGACGTGTACAGGGCTTATGAAAGAAATGCCAACTACACCAATAAGGACCGCATGATCCTGGCCCGCTGGACCGGTGAGAACAGCACCAACAGCGCCAAGAACCCACGCTATTCCTTTACAGATGATAACAGCAATATCCGCGTATCTGACCGGTATGTGGAAGATGGTTCTTTTATTAAAATCAAGAACCTGCAGCTGGGCTATACCTTCCCGCAGCAAATGACCCGCAAGGTCTTCAGCCGCCTCCGTGTATATGCACAGGTGAAAAACGCTTTCACCTTTACCAGGTATACCGGCTTTGATCCCGAGATCGCCGGCGGTATCCTGGATACCGGTGTGGACCGTGGTGCGTATCCCCAGGCCCGTACCTATGCCATTGGTATTGACATTAAACTTTAATGCAGTTACTTAAAATTATTTATACAATGAAGACCTTATTAATCAAATCATCCCTTTTTGCCCTGCTGGTATTATCGCTGGCATCCTGCAAAAAATGGCTCGACTACAATCCGCATGAGGATTTCAGGATTACCGAACTGGATTACCTCGCCTCTGAAAGCGATTACCGCACCATGGCGGTGAGTGTTTACACCCCGCTTCAGTGGCTGAACCAGGCCGTGGTAGTTGGTGAAATTGCCTCCGACAATGCCGTCAGTGGTGGTGAAAACGCCTCTGACGTATTATCCCTGCAGCAGATTGACGACTACACGCATACACCGAATAACGGCACCCTGACTGAATTGTGGAAGTCGGCTTATGAAGGTGTGAACCGGGCCAATTATATGACACAGTATAAAGCCACGAACCCCGCCGGCAAAACCATTGACTTTGCCGGTAAGGAAGCCCTGTTTGGGGAAGTGTATTTCCTGCGGGCCTATTATTATTTCACCCTGGTGAAATTCTGGGGTGATGTGCCCCTGTTTACTGACAAGCGTCTCGGTCTGTCTGAATCAGGCAGCCTGGGCCGTTCATCCAAAGCAGATGTATACAAACAGATTGAAACCGACCTGACGGCCGCCGTTGCCGCCCTGCCTGCTGTACAATTACAGAAAGGACGTATTACCAAATACGCCGCACAGGCCCTGTTGGGTAAAGTATATCTCTATCAGAAAAAATACAATGAAGCCGCTGCCATGCTGGACAATGTGATCACGCCGAATGCCTTTGGCCTGGTCAGCAATTTCGCTTCCATCTTCCTGGCCAGCGGGGAAAATGGTTCAGAATCCGTTTTTGAAATACAATATTCCAACACATCCCCTTATTACAACTGGGGTGGTGCCACCCGCGGACAGGGCAACTATGCCATTCAGCAATGTGGTATCCGTGGTTTGAATGGTTCTGCCGCAATGCCTTATGCAGCCGGATGGAGTACCAATCTGCCTACACAGAACCTGAGCAACGCGTATGCAGCCGGAGATCAGCGTAAAGCCGCTACGATCCTGGATATTGAAGCGTACAAAGCCGCCAATCCTTCTTATAATATCACCTACCAGGTGGCTCCTTATAAGAATACCGGTTTGTACAGTCAGAAATACCATCCCCGTAAAGGTGAAACGTCCGGTCAGATTGAACTGAACTACCTGAACAACTACCGGATCATCCGTTATTCTGATGTATTGTTAATGGCCGCAGAAGCCTGGAACAAATCCACCACACCCAATGATGTGAAGGCCCAGGGTTACCTGAACCTGGTACGCCGCCGTGCTTTTGGTGATAACCTGCATGACATTACCGCTACCGGCAATGCGTTATACCTGGCTATCCTGGATGAACGCAGACTGGAACTGGCGATGGAAGGTGACCGTTTCTTTGACCTGGTACGTACCGGTCAGGCTACAGCAAAAATTACCGGTTTCACAGCAGGGAAACATGAAGTATTCCCGATTCCGCAGCAGGAAGTTGAAATTTCCGGACTCACCCAAAATGCCGGTTATTAATCATTCATCAAAAAACGATTTGACATGAAAGCAATAAAATATATATCAGGTCTCGCTTTACTGCTGGCGGTTGTAACCGGCTGTAAGAAGGATACCTACGAGGACGTTTCTTTTGTAGCAACGGCCGCCGCACCCGATCAGCTCGGTGTGTTGTTTGAAATCACCCAGGACAATACCGGCCTGGTAACCATCACCCCCAATGGAGCAGGTGCCGTCAGCTATGATGTGTACTATGGCCATGGTGGTTCCACAGCAGTGAAAGTAGCTGCGGGAAAAAATACCACGCATACCTATCCGGAAGGCGTGTATACCGTGAAGATTGTGGGATACAGTGTAAACGGCAAGACTACTGAAATCACCAAACAGCTGACCGTTTCCTTCCGGGCTCCTGAGAACCTGGATGTGACCACCGCTATTGACGCGTCCAGCAATTTCAAACTGAATGTATCCGCCACGGCTTTATATGAAACCAACTTCCGCGTGTTCTTCGGCGATGTACCCAATGAAGTGGGTACGGTATTCCTGGAAGGACAAACCGTAAGTCATACCTACACCAACGTAGGTACCTATACTGTACGAGTGGTAGCCTACAGCGGTGGTGCCGCCACTACCCAGATTACACGTTCCATAACGATTGTGGATCCGTTGTTGCTCCCGATTACATTTGAATCGGCCACGATTGATTATACCTTCACCGGCTTTGACGGAGGAAATGTAACGGTAATCAATAACCCGCAATCAAGCGGAATCAATACCACCGCCAAAGTGGCCCGCATGATCAAAAGTGCCGGTCAGCCCTGGGGTGGAAGCCTGATCACCCTCAGCAGTCCGATTGATTTTTCTGCAGGTAAAATATTCCGGATGAAAGTATGGTCACCCCGCGTGGGCGCCAAAGTGCTGCTGAAAGTGGAGAATTCCGCCAACGGAGCCATCAATTTTGAAAAAGAAGTACTGACCACCGTAGCCAATGCATGGGAAGACCTGGTATTCGACTATCAGGCCATCAATACGGCCAACAGTTATAACCGCATCGTGCTGATCTTTGATAACGGAACGATGGGTGATGGTTCAGCCAACTTCACCTTCCTGCTGGATGATATCCGCCTGGTGAACTCCCTGCCGCTGACCATGCCGCTTGATTTTGAATCCACCACCACCACGTATGACTGGTTTAATTTTGACGGAGGTAATGTAACGGTCGTGAATAATCCGAGTGCTACCGGTCTTAATGCCAGTGCCAAAGTAGGTAAGATGGTAAAGAATGCCGGTCAGCCCTGGGGCGGCAGTTACCTCACGCTGAGTCTGCCGATGGACTTTACCAATAAGATTTTCCGGATGAAAGTATGGTCACCCCGTGTGGGCGCCAAAGTGCTGCTGAAAGTAGAGAATTCGGCTAACAGTGCACAGAACTATGAAAAGGAAGTCACCACTTCAGTGGCCAATGCCTGGGAAGACCTGGTGTTTGATTATACCGGCATCAATACCGGTAACAGTTATAACCGTGTAGTGCTGATTTTTGATAACGGCACACCCGGTGATGGCTCTTCCAACTTTACCTTCTATTTCGATGATATCCGCCTCGTGAGCACCGTGCCATTGGGAGTGCCCCTGAATTTTGAATATCCCATTACCTATGGCTGGTTTGATTTTGACGGAGGTAATGTAACAGTCATCAACAATCCGCAGTCCGGTGGTATCAATACCAGCGCCAAAGTGGCCCGTATGATTAAGAATGCCGGTCAGCCCTGGGGCGGTAGTTTTCTGACCCTGGCTGGTCCGATTGATTTCTCCACCCAGCGTACCTTTAAGATGAAAGTATGGTCACCCCGCGTGGGCGCCAAAGTGCTGCTGAAAGTGGAAAATTCCGCCAACAGTGCACAGAATTTTGAAAAGGAAGTACTGACCACCACGGCCAATGCCTGGGAGGAGCTCACGTTTGATTATACGGCTATCAATACAGCGAATCCGTATGACCGCATCGTGATGATCTTTGATCTCGGTACACCGGGTGACGGATCCGCCAACTATACTTTCTATTTTGATGACATCAAGCTTAACTAATCTTAAAATCATTCTGTCATGATGACGAATATAAAAAAACTGACCTTCTTCCTGTTTGCCGGCATGCTGGTGATCAGTGGTTGTAAAAAAGAGGAATATGCGTTTGGTGATATCAAAACGCCGAAAGACCTGACCCTGACCACGGTGATCGCCGGGGTGGATGTGGCTAACCCGAACGGGAATGGTACCGGAACGGTAACCATTACCACTACCGCGTCTGATGCCCTGACGTATAATATTGATTATGGTGATGGCACCACTAAAATTGTACCCAGTGGTACTATCGTAAAAAAATACACCACACCCGGGACTAACAATTATACCATTACCGTTAATGCCATTGGCACCGGTGGAGCCATCTCCACTATCAGCAAGCGCATCACCGTATTTGTAGCTTTTGAAATCCCCACCAGCGTCCTGAATCCGTTAACCGGAACCGGTTCCAAGGTTTGGGTTACGGATAATGATGCCGTTGGCCATTTCGGTGTAGGTCCGAATACAGAATTCTCTCCCATCTGGTATGCCGCTCCCCCGAACACAAGGGAAGCCTGCGCCTACGATGATGAGATTACATTTTCCCGCAATGCCCTGAACCGGGTTTCCATGACCATTGACAATAAAGGCACATCCTTCTCCATTGGCGCAGCTACCGGCGTGTACGGTTTCAGCGGCGGAGATGGTTGTTATGCCGTGAACACAGGTGGCACCCGTGCGCTTTCCTTTATGGACGCCACTTCCGGTTCTACCGCAGCGGTATCCACCCAGATCCAGTTTATGGTACCGGGCAACGGTATTATTAACTTTGGTACAGGCGGAACAACGTATGAAATTCTGTCGATCAGTAATACCAGTCTTCACCTGCGCAATATCGGGGCAGATGGAAACTCCTGGTATCAGAAATTAAAACCCAAACCGTAATAACATGAAACAGGCTGTTGCCGCTTTCTGTATACTGCTGGTCTTGTTTTCCTGCGGGAAAAACAAAACCACGCCAAACAATCCGGCTCCCACCAACCTGACCGTGAATGCGGTGGTGGCCACGGATAACAGTGGTAATGTGGCGTTCACCGCGGCGGCTACCAATGCGGTTACGTATGAGTATGATTATGGAAACGGGGTATTTGCCACCGTGCCTACGGGAATAGTCACCTATAAGTATCCGGCCTCCGGTACCTATACCGTGAATGTGATTGCCAAGGGCAGTGGCGGACAAACCATTTCAAAATCAATTCAGGTAACGGTAACGGTCACTCAGTCGTTGCTCTGGTCTGATGAATTTGACACACCCGGTGCCCCGGATCCTGCGAAATGGGGATATGATCTGGGTGCAGGTGGCTGGGGTAATAATGAGCTGCAGTATTATACCAACCGGCTGGACAATGCCGTGGTATCCAATGGTACGCTGAAGATTATCCTGAAAGCGGAGAATTTCAGCGGCAGTGCCTATACATCCGCGCGCCTGTTGTCGAAGAATAAATTTTCTTTCAAGTACGGCAAAGTGGAAACAAGGGCCAAATTACCAGCCGGTGGCGGCACCTGGCCTGCCATCTGGATGCTGGGTGACAATATCAACACGGCCCCCTGGCCCGCCTGCGGGGAGATTGATATCATGGAACATGTAGGCAATCAGCTCAACCGGATTTTCGGTACCGTGCATCATCCGGGACATTCCGGCGGCAGTGCCGATGGCGGTTCCACGCTGATCACCAATGCCACAACGGAGTTTCATAAATACGGAATGGAATGGACCCCGTCTTCAATTAAGTTCTCGGTGGATGATGTGGTGTTTTACACCTTTGCCAACAGCAGCACATTGCCCTTCAATCAGAATTTTTTCATGATCCTGAATGTGGCCATGGGGGGCAATTTTGGCGGAGCCGTAGCGCCCGGGTTTACCAGTTCTGAAATGGAGATTGATTATATACGGGTATACCAATAATTAAAGAAGCCAGCAATTATATGTTTACAGGCAATTATTAACGAGCAGTCAGAAAAGTGGAACGTGAATTCCTTTCCAGGAGTATACTTCCACTTTTTATTTCCCATCTTTAAGATTGACGATTATGAAAACGATTACTTACGTTCTCGCCATGGTTTTCCTTGGCGGTAGTTTACTGTCCTGCCATTCAGCGTCTAAAACCAAATCAGCGTATAAGCGGCTTGTATGGTCCGAAGAGTTTAATTACACCGGCCTGCCCGACAGCACTAAATGGAGTTATGATAAAGGCAACGGTTGCCCGGATGTATGCGGCTGGGGCAACAATGAATTGCAGTATTATACCTGGAACCGTCCGGAGAATGCCCGGGTGGAAGACGGTCACCTGGTGATCGAAGCCCGTAAGGAAGACATGCAGGGGATGAAGTATACCTCGGCCCGCCTGGCTACCAAAAACAAGGGCGACTGGAAATACGGGCGTATAGAAATAAAAGCCATGCTGCCCGCCGGCCGTGGCATGTGGCCCGCCATCTGGATGCTACCCACCAAATGGGAGTATGGCGGATGGCCCCGCAGCGGCGAAATTGATATTATGGAGAATGTGGGATACTGGCCCGATTCCGTACTGGCTACCGTGCATACCGAAGCGTACAACGGCATGATCAATACGCAAAAAACCAAGGGGGTGCATGAACCGGGTATTGCCTCAAAATACCATGTCTATACGCTCGAATGGTCCGCGGATCAGATGTTCTTCTATGTGGACGGACGGGAAGTAAACCGCTTCAGCAACGACAAAACCGGTGTGGCCGCCTGGCCCTTTGATAAGGAATTTCATTTGTTACTCAATATTGCCGTGGGCGGCAACTGGGGTGGTAAGTTCGGGGTGGATGAAAACATCTTCCCCCAGAAAATGCTGGTGGACTGGGTACGGGTGTACCAGTGATGGCCCCGCCGGCTGTACAGATTCTTTGCACTTTCTCTACGTTTTCTGTACACCTGGCTTTGACCTGCTCCGACATTTCCCTAGGGATAAAGCGCTCCATGCGCTTTTACCTCGAACAAGGTCCGGACGAGTCCCGGAGCAAACCTATGGCAATCCTGGTTCAGGCATACTTAATTTACTAATAATCAATTATTAACAGGGAGTCCGAAGCCGGCCCCTGTTTTTTATTGCCTGCATTCCCCCGGATGATTGATTAATCCGGGTCAACAATCAGGTGTATCCGCTTTACATTTCCCTTTTTTTCTTAGCTTTAGTTCAACCTCTCCTAAAAATTCGTCTGTTGCTGCCGGTTACGGCGGTTTGGCCCCGGTTCCCGGGGTATGTTTTCAGCAAGTTTTTTAAGGAGGGTGAGGGGCAGTTGATGGGAGTGGGGTGGGTGGGGAGAATGATAGGGCGTATTAACGAAACACCAAACTGTTATATTAATAATTTGCAAGTAATAAAAATCAACATTTTAAAATGAAATACGAAATTTGGTTGACCTTATAGTTTCGTGATTTAGAGTTTTTGGCTGCTATTAAATTGACACACCCTAATCATTATGGCTATAAAAGGACCTATTAAAGCTTTCGCTTTTCCAAGCTCGACAACACCAGAAGAATTGCTAGGAGAAATAGAAAAGAACTATTCTAGTAATAACCCCTCAATAGGTAAAATTCATTCGACTTATCTACGGAAAGGACCAATGGTTTATAAACTTGCATTAATGCAGGAAATTATAAATCAACAAACAGGAGAACACCATCATAATGTATTGACTTTGGAGTCATATAAAAAACTCAAAGGTGGGTGGGAACATTTAGACACCCGTAAAATTGTTTTGGATGATGAAAATGAAGATGAAATAAGCCTACTTTCGACATTCATTGAAGAATCGAAAAAAGATGGAGAAAAAGTAAAAGCTAAATTGGGAGTAATTGCAGGCAAAGATTATGACAAGTTTCAGAAGGTTGTTGGTTCAGAGGTGGGACAAGCTATTGAAGAGATTTTAGAAGATGCAGACAATTATAAGGCTATTGTTGAGACGGGCGGATTGAACCTTGTTAAAGATGTGATTGAGTGGGTTTTTAAAGAAGAAAAGCCAGCCGTAATTGTAGAAAAGCTACAAGAATTAAATATCGAATCACTTCAGGAAATCACTTCCGTTGCAGGAATTACACAAATCAATAAACTTTTAGAAATCTGGGAAAATAATTCAGAAAACGACAGTGAGGAATTTTGGCAAAAGACAATATCTGAATTCTCTTGGATTATATCTCAACTCTTTTCAACGCCTATTATCATTTATGAAGAAAAGGCATATTGTGGTGGCAAGTTTGTTGACAACAAAGGAGGCAATTTGGTTGACTTTCTTTATAAAAGCAATCTAACATCAAATGTCGCTTTAATAGAAATTAAAACACCTTGTACAGAATTGGTTGGCAATGCTTATCGACAAACATTTTCTATGTCAGACGAGCTTTCAGGTGCTGTTGGACAAAGTTTGAATTATAAGCACTCTATTCAAAAGCATTATATAAGCCTTGTTTCAGGAAACAAGGAGGCAGACACATTTGAAGTTTTAAACCCGAAGTCTCTGTTAATAGTTGGCTGTATGACTAAAGAATTCGAAAAACAAAAAGGAAAATTAGTGGCATTTGAATTGTACAGACAAAATATGAAAGACGTCACAGTTATAACCTATGACGAATTAATTGAAAAAGTGAAGATTTTAAAATCAATTTTAGAGCAAGGGAAATAGAAACAGCAGCCAACAAAAGTATTTGCAAAAGCGGGGCTGGATATTCTAACATCAGCTATGTGCAGGCATCAGCAGCGGTTCGGGCTCGACGTTCAATGTTCAGCTTTAGTTCTTAACTTCAACAACATATTTTCAAACGGGCATTTGTACCGGGCTGGACAATCAATGAATTCCCTGCCTTCGTAAATACTCGACCGTTGTGTGCAATTAGAAAAATTCTCATTACAATGAAAGGGTTTCAACAGGCAATATATAAAACTGAGGACGGCAAACGACTATTAAGAAAAAGTTTCTGTGCTTATTTTGACATCCTTGGGTTTACAGAAAAAATTAAGACTAATGACTTAAAGTTTTTTGAAAAATACTTAGTCACGCTCGATGAGGTCATTAAGTATCTGAACGAACACCATGATTTAAATGGGAAGGAAGATTTAAAGACATACGAATTAAAAATATTTACAGATAATTTTGTATTAGGTCATCCATGGTACGACGAGTTTGGAGAAAGCGAACTTGGAACAATATTTGATGCAATCTCACATATTCAACTCACTTTTGCATTATCAAATGTGTTTATTAGAGGTGCAATAGCTATGAGTGATTTATTTATGGACGAAAATATAGTCTTAGGTCCTGCATTAGTTGAAGCTTATCAACTTGAAAATTCTATTGCTGTTTATCCTAGAGTAATATTATCAACGGAAGTTCAAATCATAGTGAACAAACATATAAACTACTATGCAGTTCATAGTGACTCACCGCAAAGTGAAGAATATTTAACAGACACAGACGGACAGGTGTTTATTAATTACCTGAGTTCTTCTGTCAGAGACAGCTACGGAGAAGAGAAAATAATAAAAGAAAAATTGCTAAGACACAAAGACGTTATCATAGAAAATCTATTATTATATAACGAGAATCATAAGTTGCTTTCAAAGTTTATTTGGTTAGCTGAATATCATAATTTCTTTTGTGCAAACAACCTTGACAGATTTGAAGAAATAGATATTGCCTCGCTATTAGTTGAAGAAAAATACTTTAAGAAGTCAATAAAGAAAATCGTATAACTGCACACAACATTGGTATTGCCAATAGTGGGGCTTGACATTGGAGCAATCAACTGCGGTATTTCTGATGTACTGGGTTCGGGCTGTACCAATCCCGCATAAAATGGGACAAATACACCCAGCTTTAGTTCTTAATATTTATACTTATCAAAAAGCGAGGCAGCGGTTCCGGGCGGATGCACATAAAATTTCCAGGCTTTAGCATTCCTGCTTGTAGCCGTCGGCGGCAATTGGGGCGGTAAGTTTGGAGTGGGAGACAGTGTGTTTCCCCAGGCGATGCTGTTGGACTGGGTACGGCTGAGTCCCGGAGAAGTCCTATTGCAATCCTAATCCAAGGCACTACAAACTATATATATAGCTACTAATCAAGTACTAAGAGGGAGCCCGTCGAAGTCTCCCCGTTTTTTTGGGATTGTAGGCCCTACCGGCCCGGCGGATCGATTAATCTTGGTCAACAACTACGCCTAACCGTGGATTATTTCCAATTTTTTCTTAGCTTTAGCTCAACCCTCTCCTTGAAATTCGTCTGTTGCTGCCTGTTACGGGTAGTTATGGTCCCGGTTCCTCGGGTCTGTTTTCAGCAAATTTTTTAAGAAGGGTTAGACGCAGTTGATGGGACTGAGGTGGGTGAGGTGTGGGTGGGTAGAGGAGTTTAAAGGATTGCAAGGTGGAATAACGAAATACCAATATGGGGAAACAATATTTAGTAACAACTAAAAGTGAGCAACTAAAAATGCAATAAGAAATTGAGTCAGATTTGAAGTTTTGTATAATTTTAGTTGACAGTAATTTTAGACAGACCCACAAATAACAAATGGCAACAGACAAAATACATATCGGGAATTATACAAACACTTTTGATACAGTTTTATTGAGTTCAAAAATCGGTGACGCTTCTATTCTTACTGGAATCAGGGATTTTGTTAAAGACAGGGTTAAAGAACTTAAAGTTAAAACAGGTGCTGGCAATCAACCTATATGGAATGATTTTAAATCATTTTGGCCTCCAAGACTATTAACAGCATACAAATCTGATAACTTAATTGGTTTTTTCGGCGCAGGTATATCTATACCGTCTGGATTACCAAGTTGGAATTCGCTTTTGACTAACTATTTAAAGCTAGACGATAAATATACAAACGATAAAGAGTTGGAGTCTGACCCATTAACATTAGCAGAAATTGCAAGCAATTTTATTGGCTCAGAAAATTTGCAAGATATATTAAGAAGTGAATTTAGTAAGACAGGTATTTACCCAGTAACTAATCATTATGTTTTAGCATCTCTAAGATTACCAGTTTACATCACTACTAATTACGACGAACTTTTTGAAGTGGCATGGAAGATTATAAATCCAAATATTCAACTAAAAGTTATTGTGAATGATATCGATTTGGCAAATGAATATGTTGGAACACATATGTCAAATCCACAACAAGACGTTTCGTATTTATTTAAGATTCACGGCTGCACAACTAGAAGAGATGAACAATTGATACTCACTAGAAAGGACTACAGGTTGCATTATAGGAGCAATGAGCATTATTTCAATCAGATAAGATTATTCCTAAAAACGAGCCATATCCTTTTTGTTGGGTTCAGTCATAAAGATATTGAAGTAACAAGGCTTGTAGAAGATGCAATATATGGTTATGAAAAGGACATTAATTCTGGTTTAATAACAAATCAACCCAACTTTTACAGTTTGCAATTTGATATGCGATCTCATACTCCAGAGATATTTGCAGCTAAAGGAATTGTTGCTTTAGAGCCTCCTGTTACTACACTAATAGGAGATTTTAGAAGCGTTGCATTAAACACAGCGTTAACAGAGTTGTATCTTGCTGACCAATTTGAGCTTGACAGTTCTGTATCGTTTGAAAATGATCTAGACAGATTAAAAGCAAGTTTTGAAAATGTCCTGAGTGGCGCATTAATCACTATCAATTTTTATTACAACGATGCACTTAATTCAATAAGCACAAAAACAAATTACGCATGGTTGACAAATTTGTTAGCTTCTTTAGGAGATTTGGCCAATGAAGGAGTATATTTATGTGATGAACAAGGTCGAATTTTAGAATACGAATTACCTAAACGTTACTCTAAAACAAGCAGAGCAGTTCCGGCAAGTACTATATTTATAGACCGACCTTATTTCAGGCAAGCCAAAACTTTTAGAACGCCTTTCATATCAGATTCTTTCAAGTCTATTTATAATGAAAATTCAACCTTTACAGTTTGCCTACCAATTTTTGAAAACACAAGATTTAAGGGGCTGCTATTTTCAGCTTGCCAAATAGGGAGTTGGCAAATGCCTTTAAATGAAGCAAATGCAATTTGGAATGCAAATACAAGTTTAAGTTTTATTCTTATTGACTCCAACGGTAACTGTTTGATACCGCCTAATAATGATTTCGCGCTTACAAACAATGAGGGATATAATTTTGATAAATTATTTCTTCTTTCAAAAAAGGATAAAGTTATTTCAAGACTTATAGAAAATGTACTTCCTATAAATAAAGATGATGACGTGATTAATATATCCTCTAATATCAAGTATTATAGTTTGATAACCGAACTAAAAAAAACAAGGTGGAAAATAGGAATAGCAACACCGATTATACTCAACAATTAAAATACACTACCGCCAACATCAGTTTGGCAAAAGCAGGGCAGAAGGAATTAATTGAAAATTTGTACTTCTGTCAACAGTTGTACTATATTTAGGATGACGGTTTTTAATGCTCTGCCTTCACGAATCCGTAAACCGTTCGCTGCAACCTTATGTAGCCCAAACATTTGAAGCAATAGTTTTATTGTAGATTCCTGCCCATGTTGACCCACCATTCCTGCGCAAGCTGACTCACCGTTCCTGCCCATGTTGACTCACCACGGCGGACATGCCCACCCCTTGGATTTGGAATTTGCAAGTTTCTGTGGCCGATATTCCTGCATAGCCTGCCACGAACCTTCGGGATTGATCCATCACAGCGGGCAGGCCCCCCAATTAGGATATGCGTTTTTCTGCAGGCGATAATGCAATTACCGGACGGGTGAATATCAAATAAAGCATGGCACATACTTACTCTTCAGCGGATTTTGCAGCTGTTTGTGCTGCGGCGAAAAATTCCACTATTCGCCGCAAAAAAGCGGTGCATACTACTTGTGTATTTACCTCAGCAAAAACCAGTGCGTCGTTTTTCACACCGGCACCCTCACTATCGCCGTCGTTCCCTCATTTTCAATAGAATCATATTGCAGATTCCCCTTCTCTGATTGTAACTGGCTACGGAGATTACAGCAGCCGTATTCCGGGACCGGTCAATGATAAATACAGCTAACAGTAAAAATGGCTGACTGTTACACGCTACCTGAAAGGCAGCCATAAATTTAACGTTAATACCAGGAATTGGTATATTTGAGTAAACGTAAATCCTTGGCAAAGAATACTTCTATTTTATTAGGCGATTACTTTGACAATTTCATCAACGCCCAGGTTCAAAGTGGTCGTTTCTCCTCTGCCAGCGAGGTTGTACGGGCCGCTCTGCGTATGTTTGAACAGCAGGAAAATCAAAAGAAAGAACTGGTTAAAGAATTGAAGAAAGGGGAGAAGTCAGGGTTTATACGGAAATTTGACCGTCAGAAATTTATCAAAGATCTCCATAGCAAACATGTGACCAATGAGCTATAAACTTAGTGTCAAGGCAGCGGATGACATTGAGCAGATATGGCTATAAAGTCTGGAAAATTGGTCATTGGAACAGGCTGATCGATACGTCAACCTGATTTTAGACGAAATAGAACATGTAGCAGCGCATCCGGATTCAAGGAAAGATTTCAGGCATGTCCGGATCAACTATAGATGTGCTAAAGTAAAATCACAGCTTATTTTTTACCGGCAATCAGACAACAAGGCGGATATTGAAGTAATAAGAGTTTTACATCAACGGATGGATATTGAAGACCGGTTGAGTGATTAACTATTGTTAAAACTTCCCGATTCCTTCTATTTCCTCTGTTATCTTTTATGCATTTATCCCTTAACTTGTATCCTATTCCACAACAGGTCAACGGCCTGTATATTTTAAACAACCACCTATGTCCACTTCTTCCCATGCGGAAATACTGGGGTACCTGAATCATGGCGATACGGAACTTGCTGTACGCCGGGTGCTGGATTATTGTCTCGATACGGGTCAGGATGAACTGATCCGGGAGGCGATCCGGCTCAGCCAGGGGTATCACCAGGCCGCAGAAATCGGTCCGCTGCCAGCCAGTTTTACTGAACAGGCCCTCAGCCTGATCGAAAAAGCCGCGGGTACCGGTCATGCCAATCCGGTACCTCAGGCATTGATCACTGCCAACCAGGTAGCCAAGACCTATACGGGCGGTAACTTTTCCCTGAAACCGATCAGCTTCTCCCTGCATACCGGACAGGTACTGGGTGTGGTGGGGGAAAACGGGAACGGTAAAACCACGTTACTGCGTTGTGTGGCGGGACAACTCTCGCTCGACGGCGGCCAGGTGGATTATCACCTGCTCCGGAAACCCGACTATTACGATATTAAAAACCATATCGCGTTTATACCGCAACGGATACCCCGCTGGTACGGACTGCTGAAGGACAATCTGCACTTCAGTGCGGCCATATCGGGTATGCATGACAGTAAGAACGACCTGATGGTGGAGTTTATGCTGGAACGGCTGAACCTGTCCCGTTTTGCCCACCTGACCTGGAACCAGATCAGCAGCGGCTACCGGACCCGTTTTGAAATAGCCCGTATCCTGTTGCAACGGCCACGCCTGCTGATCCTGGATGAGCCCCTGGCCAACCTGGATATCAATGCCCAGCAAACGATCCTGACGGACCTCGTGTTTATGGCGCGGGCGGCACATAACCCGATGGGGATTATCCTGAGCTCCCAGCAACTGCATGAAGTGGAGAAAGTGGCGGATACGGTAGTCTTCATTAAAGACGGCAACTGCTTATACAGCACCAACGATAAGGCGGAGAAAATCACCAGCACAGCCATTGAATTTGAGACCACCGCGGACAGGGACAGTATAAAAGCCCTCTTTGGGGATACGCCCGTAACGATGCAGTTTAACGGCGGTTTCTACACCATTGAAACAGCGGCCCTGAACGGCAGTGAAATACTAACCATCCTGGTGAACGCCAACGTACCGCTTACCTATTACCGGGATATTACCTACAGTACCAAACGCTTCTTCTAAATTAATTTACCTGTATGGCTACTTTTAACAGACCCCTGGTCCCTTCTTTTTTACAAAAGCTGGACGATATGCTGCTCCGGAATTACCCGGCTATCTGGCAGACAAGGGCACACCTGGTACTGTATTATTCCGTACTGGTGGCAGCGGCCATCTTCGGACTTTCCTTTATCAGTTATGGCAATGCGAAAGATGACAGCTCGGTAACCGGTATGGTTACATTCACGATCCTGATCAGCCTGCTTGGCCTGGTGATCTGGGTGATTTACCTCTTGCGGTTTAATGTATTCAAACGGTTTGGCCAATGGCGGTCAACTGATAGTCTGCTGGCCTATTTCTTTTTTACCCTCTGCGTGGCGGCCATTATTTCCATTTGCTTTATTCCTTCCGCGGTGCAAACCATGCGGGCCAACCAGCAATATGGCAACGAGGAAGTGGTGCAGGACATTAATGAAATAAACCGGACCGCCTGTCTGCTGGAGTATGATATCCTGGACCTGGCCTGGAGACCGGATACCTGCCGGCTGATCAGCAAATGGGAGGAGAATGCCGTACGGGTTACTGTGGTGGATACAACCGCCGAGGAAATAATTAAAAAAGAAAACAATTACACAAAGATTGATACCAATGACTACCGGCGCCGGATGTCGGAAACGGATAGTGTGGTAAAGCTGACCGACTCTCTCTTTATTTTTTACAGTGTACCGGATTACCTGTTTGTCAATTCATATAACGCGGATGAATATACCCGTGAAAAATTACTCAGTTCGGCACAGATCTACCGGACCTATCTGAAAACGCGTCCCAATCCGGACCGCGCCGTACTGCTGGCCAGGTTACAGGCACTGGCTTCAAAATGGGCGGCCCCGGGGCATAGTTATAATGATAACTATACCATTACGTCAATGGAGGAGAATTATACCGTCAGGATACGAAAAAAATATCAACTGGGTGCGGCCGATTACGGAATCGAAAATGTGGTGGATAAGAAATATGAGTGGAAGAATGACGGAGGCGCGTATTACCGCCTGATCTGGTATTTCACGCTTACGATCACTTTGTTGCTGTTTATATACCGGCATAGCACCACGCGCACATTCTTCCTTTCAATACTGACAGCGGTACTGCTGAGTATACTTACCGGCCTGATGATGCTGGGTGGCGGTGGCGGATCAAATGGAGAGAGCTTTTATATCTTCCTGGTTTTCTATTACCTGCTTTTCGGGGTGATATCGCTGGTGATCTTTACCTCCCGCAGCCGTTCCGTAACACAGGGGATCGCGCTGAACCTGTTTACGTTTCTGACGCCTTTTATGCCGCTCGTGATTGCGTCGGTGTATGTGATTTCAAAACGGTATGCTTATCTGCGCAACAGAACTATTGAAGGGTCGGTTTATTACGGGATGCCGGAAGATTTTGATTCCGGACCTGTTTATCAGCTGGCTGAACTGGCCGGGCCGGTCCTGTTTATAATTCTGCTGCAGTTTTTAATCCGGAAACTCTACCGCAAATGGCAGGCGGCGCCGGAGCAGTAATTACTCTTTATACGGGAACAGGTGAAGCAATCCTTCATAGATACTCCGGTGCAGGATAGTGGCATGATTGTCTTCGGTCATTAGTTTAAAGACAGTTTTGATTGTGGGTTTATCCGCTTTTTGCAGTAATGTATACAGCTGATGCGCTTCCCTGCGCATGATGGTATCTTCTCCTTTTCCAACCGATACATATACGAATGTTTCCGGTACTTGCTGTTTATGCAGGAGGGCAGGGGCCGCTTCCAGCAGACTTTCATTATCCCACCAGAGACTCGGACTTACGATCAGGTAATGGGAAAACAATCCCGGTTTTTTCAACAGCATCTCGGTGGCCAGCAAACCACCCAGTGACTGACCGATCAGGTAACGGGTGTTATTTGTTTTATACTGACGGCTGATAAAAGGCAGCAGTTCGGATTCTATAAAACCGATGAACTTATCCGAATGACCGGTGGTCGGATATTCTTTCTGTAAGTCTTTCAATTTGGTATAAAAAGTAAAATCCCTTTTCCGGTCCACATTGGCAATACCCACCACAATACAATCCGGCATGCTGAACGTCAGATTGAAAAACTGTACCAGTCCCGTGATATGCAGAAAGTCCTCGTTCATACTGCCATCCAGTACATACATCACCGGATAGGTTTTACTGCTGTCATAGCCGGCCGGCAGATAAATATTTAAGGTTCGTGCTTCGCCCAATATGGCTGATGGCAGGGTGCTGATTTCGCCGATGGTAAGAGGCTTTACCGCTATTGACGGAGATTGTGCATGCAGAAAGGCCGTGAAAATGAAAGAGAGAATAAAAAGAAAAAAGGGCTTCATTTTTTAAAATTCAGGGTTGCTGTAAATATGTAAAAACGGGTTAAAGATACCCGTGTATCCGGATACTTCTTTGTCAGGAATAATTTTGTTGTTTGCCTAAGGAAAATCATGCTGTTTTCCCCGGTTTCCGCGGCTGAATTCCGTACCTTCAGCACTCAATTTCCCCAATATGATTCGCTTTGCCTTCCTGCTGCTTTCAGCCGCATTCAGTACGGCCGTATTTGCCCAGACAACCGCCGAAAAAAAGATAAATAAATCAGTGGATTCCCTGCTAAAGCTCATGACGCTGGATGAAAAAATCGGGCAGATGAACCAGTACAATGGTCCCTGGGCCGCTACCGGTCCGCTGACCAATGAAGGGAACCTGGTCGGACAGATCAAAGAAGGGAAAGTGGGATCCATGCTCAATGTAACCGGGGTAAAAAGAACCCGGGAGTTACAGGATCTGGCGATGCAGACCCGTTTAAAAATTCCCTTGTTGTTCGGGCAGGATGTGATCCATGGATTCCGCACCATTTTTCCTATTCCGCTGGGAGAAGCGGCCAGCTGGGACCTGAATGCCATGGAAGCCGGTGCCCGTGTGGCAGCTACCGAAGCCAGTGCCGCCGGTGTACACTGGACTTTTGCGCCGATGGTGGATATAGCCCGTGATCCCCGCTGGGGACGTGTGATGGAAGGGGCGGGTGAAGATACCTATCTCGGTTCCCTGATTGCCAAAGCCCGGGTGAAAGGGTTTCAGGGCAATGGGCTGGGTGATACCGCAGCCGTGATGGCCTGCGCCAAACATTTTGCCGCGTATGGAGCGGCAGTAGGCGGCCGTGATTATAACAGCGTGGACATGAGTCTGCGTCAATTGCATGAAACCTATCTGCCTCCTTTTAAGGCAGCGGTGGAAGCAGGGGCGGCCACGTTCATGAATTCTTTCAATGATATCAACGGGATTCCGGCCACCGGGAATAAATATATTCAACGTGATATTTTAAAAGGGGACTGGAAATTCAAAGGTTTTGTGGTGAGTGACTGGGGCAGTATCGGGGAGATGATCAATCATGGATATTCAAAAGACAGCAAGGACGCCGGTATGCAGGCCGCCAATGCCGGCAGTGATATGGATATGGAAAGCCGGAGTTATATCCAGCATCTGTCCGCCCTGGTAAAAGAAGGTAAAGTAAAAATGGCCGTGATTGATGATGCGGTACGTCGTATCCTGCGCAAGAAATTTGAAATGGGGTTGTTTGCCGATCCATATAGATTCTCCAATGAAAACAGGGAGAAAATACAATGGAATAACGGGCAGCACCGGGTAGTGGCCCGTGATATGGCGAAGAAAAGTATTGTGTTATTAAAAAATGAAAAGCAGGTATTGCCGATCAGTAAACAAACCGGCAGCATTGCGCTGATTGGTCCCTTTGTAAAAGCGAAAAGTGATCACCTGGGTTTCTGGAGTTATGACTGGCCCGATGACAGCACCCGGATTGTTTCCTTATGGGAAGGGGTAAAAGCGAAAATATCTCCGCAAACAAAAATGCTTTATGCCAAAGGTTGTGGCATAACGGATCTGGATAAAACCGGTTTTGCCGAAGCGGTGGAAACCGCCCGTAAGGCCGATTATGTGATACTGACCATTGGAGAAACCCGCGATATGAGCGGGGAAGCCAAGAGCCGCAGCAGTATTCAGTTGCCCGGTGTGCAGGAAGACCTCGTTAAAGAAATAGTAGCCCTGGGCAAACCCACGGTGGTGATGATCAGTGCGGGCAGACCACTGGTATTTAACTGGACGGCCGATCATGCGCCGGCCATTCTGTATACCTGGTGGCTGGGAACCGAAGCGGGCAATGCCATGGCGGATGTGCTTTTCGGAGACTATAATCCTTCCGGCAAACTGCCCATGAGTTTTCCGCGTACGGAAGGACAGATTCCCATTTACTACAACCATTACAATACCGGCCGTCCGGCAAAGAATGACAGTGACCGGCATTACCGTTCCGCCTATACCGATCTGTCGCTTTATCCGAAATATGCATTCGGACACGGACTGAGTTATTCCACATTTGAATACAGCGACATTCAACTCAGTGCCCCGGCCTTCAATGCAGGGCAAAGCCTTACGGCCACGGTTACGCTGACCAATAAAAGCAAGACCCCGGGCACCGAAACGGTTCAGTTGTATATCCGGGATATTACCGGTTCCGTGGTAAGACCGGTAAAGGAATTAAAAGGATTTCAGCAGGTAATGCTGCAAGGTGGAGAGTCAAAAACCATCCGCTTTACGCTTACGGCCGATGATCTGCGCTTTTACAACGATCAGCTGCAGTATATCTATGAGCCGGGCAAATTCAAGGTCTTTATCGGCAGCAGTTCTGATCAGGTGAAGGAGGCGGAGTTTGAGTTGAAATAGTTCGTTTGTCGGCTTCGATACGTCCCGCTTTTTGTTATTCAATATCCCTGTAAAATAACTTTAGCGGGACGTATCGAAGCATGATTACTTCACTTCCTCAAACTCAATATAATCCCCCGCTTTATGTTTAGTATCGGGCTGCGCGGTATTGGGTTCTTGTGTATACCCTGATTGCTGCTGTTGCTGCTGCTGCATTTGTTCCTGCATGCGGCTCTGCATTTCACGGAATCCTTTTTTTATTTTCCGGCTGGCGAGATAAACCGGGATAACCAGTTTAAAGATGAACTGGTAAAGGATGTATAAGCCTAACGCCAATAATAAATACTTCATCGGACAGTAAAGATAGTACGGTGTCCTTTTTGGTTACCGGTTTTTCGGGTGCATTTACCGATTTATTAACGGGTGGTTTTTCCTGAATTGTATTTGGGGCGTACTGTATAAATCCCTTACATTTGCACTGGAATTAGACGAGAGAAGGGAACGGTGCCGTTCCCTTCTTCTTTTATACCCCATGAGCAACGAAACACATATACAGGTACTTACCGAAAAGGTCAACGCCCTGATCAGCGCAGACCCGGAACTCTTTTTAGTGGAAATCCGGATCAAACCGACTAACAATATTAAGATATATATTGATGGTAATCAAGGAGTTAGCGTAGACAGATTGGTGAAATTCAACCGGCAGTTGTATAAACAACTGGAAGAGGAAGCGATGTACCCGGACGGGGATTTTTCGCTGGAACTCTCTTCTCCCGGACTGGATGAGCCCCTGAAACTGCACCGCCAGTACCTCAAAAATGTGGGTCGTTTTGTGGAAGTGCTGACCCTGGATGCCGTGAAAACGGAAGGAAAACTGATCAGTGCCACTGAAACAGAAATTGTGGTGGAAGAAGTGAAGGGGAAGGGGAAGAAAATGGAGACCGTGCAGCATACGATCCCATTTGACCAGATAAAAACAACAAAAATTCAAATTAAATTTTAATCAAACAGGATTACAAAATTCAGCGCTATGTCAAGTATTAACCTGATCGACGCATTCCAGGATTTTAAAGATGCGGAGAATATAGACCGCCCCACCATGATGAAAGTGGTGGAAGACGTTTTTAAAACCCTTTTGCGTAAAAAATATGGCAGTGATGACAACTTTGATGTGATTGTGAACGCCGAAAAAGGTGACCTGGAGATTATCCGTCGCCGTATGATCGTGGAAGACGGTCAGGTGGAAGATCCCCTGGCGCAGGTAGGTTACTCCGATGCCGTGAAAATTGAACCGGACTTTGAAGTAGGGGAGGAATTATACGAAGAGATTGACCTGCTGGATTTCGGCCGTCGTGCCATCCTGGCGGCCAAACAAACACTGGCCAGCCGGATCAGTGATCTGAAGAAAAACGTACTGGCTAAAAAATATGGCGATCGCATCGGTGAAATTATCAGCGCTGAAGTGTACCAGGTATGGAAAAAAGAAATCCTCCTGCTGGATGAAGAAGGCAATGAACTGATTCTTCCCAAGAGCGAGCAGATTCCCCAGGATTATTTCAAAAAAGGCGAGAATATCCGTGCCGTGGTGGCCCGGGTAGACATGAAGAATAATAATCCCGTGATCATCCTGTCCCGTACTTCACCCAATTTCCTGGCGAAACTGCTGGAGATTGAAGTACCTGAAATCTTTGACGGACTGATCGTCATTAAGAAGATCGTTCGCGATCCGGGAGAAAGAGCGAAAGTGGCCGTGGAGTCTTACGATGACCGTATTGACCCCGTAGGTGCCTGCGTGGGTATGAAAGGAAGCCGTATCCATGGTATTGTTCGTGAACTGAAGAATGAGAACATCGATGTTATCAATTATACCAGCAATATCCAGCTGCTGATCCAGCGTTCACTGACGCCGGCCAAGATCACCAGCATGGAACTGGACAATGAAGGCCATCATGCCAATGTGTACCTCAAGCCCGACCAGGTATCCCTGGCTATCGGCCGCCGCGGGGTAAACATCAAACTGGCTTCTGAACTGACCGGGTATGAACTGGATGTATACCGCGACAATGAAGGCGAAGAGAATGAATTCGATATCGATCTGGAAGAATTCAGCGATGAGATTGATGCCTGGATTATTGATGAACTGAAACGCGTGGGTTGTGATACCGGCCGCAGTGTGCTGAACCTCACACCGGAGGAACTGGAACGCAGAACCGATCTGGAGAAAGAAACCATCGCCGATGTGCGGAGGATTCTGAAAGAAGAATTTGAGAAGGAATGAGCATCGTCATAAAAGTCGGCTAGGGTCATAAAGGTCATATGACTCACCTGACTTGTTGACCCGGTTGCTCATCTGACTGATATGACTTGTTTGACCTATTTGACCGCTTTGATTTAAAAAACTTTAATGGCAGAATTAAAACTTCCACGATTATTAGCTGCGGCTAAAGAATTTAACGTAGGACAGGATACTATAATCGAGTTCCTGGCAGGGAAAGGATTTCCCAAAGATGAACTGAAGCCTACTTCAAAGCTGACGGAGGACATGTACCGTGCTCTGCAGCAGGAGTTCCAGGGCGACAAAGCCGCTAAGATGAAGAGCGACCAGCTGGAATTGCCAAAAGGCTCACAGTCTGATCCCAAGAAGAAGAAAGAAGATGAGGAAGTCGTCTTTAAAAAAGAAGACAAGGCTGCTGCCAAAGCACCTAAGAAAGAAGAGGAAGTAAAGCCGGTGGTGGAAGAGGTGAAAGAACCGGTGGCTGAAGTGGTACCGGAACCCGTGGCCACACCTGAGCCGGAGCCTGAAGAAGTGGCGCCTCCTAAAGTGGAAACAGCAGGAATTGAAGGTCCTAAAGTGCTGAAGAAAATTGACCTGTCGGCGATTGATTCATCCACACGCCCCAAAAAGATTGTAAAAGCGAAGAAAGAGGAAGAAGCCCCTGCTGCTGAACCGGTAAAAGAAGAGAAGCCGAAGCTGAAGAAGAAGACCGAAGAGCCGGTGGCTGAGCCGAAGCCTGAAGTGGAAACACCCGCAGCGGTGAAGGAAGAGCCGGTAGTGGAAGAGCAGAAGGAAGCGGTGATTGAAAATATTTCTGTAGAAAAACTGACCGGCCCCAAAATTCTTGGGAAGATTGAACTGCCGGTGGACAGTGATACACGCCCCGTTAAAGACGAGAAGAAAAAACGGAAGCGTATCCCGATTGAGAAGAAAGATACCAAGCGTGAAATCTTCATCAATAAAGAAGAAGACAAACGTCCCGGTGGCGGTCCTGGCGGATTTAACCGCGGACGCGGCAATGCTCCGGGCGGACAGCGGGGCGGTGGTAACAGGCCCACGATTGGCCGTCGTGAAGACAAACTGATTGACGAGAAAGAAATACAGCGGAAGATTCAGGAAACACAGGCAAAACTGTCTGGTGGTGGTGGTAAAGGAAAGAACATGAAAGCCAAGCTGCGTCGTGAAAAACGCCAGGAAATGGCCGAAGCCATGGGCGATGACGCGGATAACAAACTGCAGGTAACGGAATTTATCAGTGTGAGTGAGCTGGCCAACCTGATGGATGTAAGCTTTGCTGAAGTCATCAGCAAGTGTATGAGTCTTGGCATCATGGTGTCTATTAACCAGCGTCTGGATGCGGAAGTGATTGAACTGGTCTCCAGTGAATTCGGATTTGATGTGGAGTTCATTGATATGGAGAAGCAGATGGAAATGGAAGAAGAGGAAGAAGAAGACAGCGAAGACGAACTGCAGCACCGTTCCCCGATTGTAACGATCATGGGTCACGTTGACCATGGTAAAACATCTTTGCTTGACTATATCCGGAATGCCAATGTGGTGGCCGGTGAAGCAGGGGGTATCACCCAGCACATCGGTGCATACCAGGTACAGATCCAGAATGGTAACGGAAAAGAAATTACGTTCCTTGATACACCGGGTCACGAAGCGTTTACCGCGATGCGTGCCCGTGGTGCCAAAGTAACCGATATCGCGGTGATTGTAATTGCGGCGGATGATGCCGTGATGCCCCAGACCCGTGAGGCTATCAGTCACGCCCAGGCGGCCGGTGTACCGATGATTTTCGCCATCAATAAAATTGACCGCGAAGGTTCCAATCCCAAGAAGATTTATGAACAGTTGTCGCAGATGAACCTGCTGGTGGAAGAATGGGGTGGTAAATTCCAGAGCCAGGAAATTTCCGCTAAGAAAGGTCTGAATGTAGACAAGCTGCTTGAAAAAATATTACTGGAAGCAGAAATGCTGGACCTGAAAGCCAACCCGGACAGGGAAGCCACCGGTACCATTATTGAAGCCTCCCTGGACAAAGGCCGTGGTTATGTAGCCACCCTGCTGGTAGAAAACGGTACCCTTCGTCATGGTGACCTGATCGTGAGTGGTCAGTACTACGGACGGGTGAAGGCCATGTTCAATGAACGGAATAAGAAAGAAGATGAAGCCGGACCTTCCGCTCCTGCGGTGGTGCTGGGTCTGAATGGTGCGCCTCAGGCCGGTGAGAAATTCAAAGTATATGCGGATGAAGGGGAGGCCAAGGAAATTGCCAACCGCCGTGCCCAGATCCTGCGTGAGCAAGGTATCCGGACCAAGAAACATATTACCCTGGATGAGATCGGACGCCGTCTCGCACTGGGCAGCTTCAAGGAACTGAAAGTGATCATCAAGGGTGACGTGGACGGATCCGTGGAAGCCCTGAGTGACTCACTGCAGAAACTCTCTACGCCGGAAATCCTGGTGAGTGTGATCCACAAAGGTGTGGGACAAATCAACGAAAGCGATATCGTACTGGCGGAGGCTTCCGATGCCATCGTGATCGCCTTTAACGTACGTCCTTCTCTGCAGGCATCCCGCCTGGCTGACAAAGCCGGTATCGAGATCAAGATGTACAGTATCATCTATAACGCCATTGAAGAAGTGAAGAGCGCGATGGAAGGGATGCTGGAACCGAAAGTGCAGGAGAAAATCGTGGCCAATGTGGAAATCCGCGAAGTATTCAAATTTGATAAGGCCACCGTGGCCGGATGTATTGTACTGGATGGTAAGGTCAAACGTGATTCGAAAATCCGCCTGATCCGTGACGGTATCGTAATTTATCCGACAGCAGAAGGCGTGAATGCGGAACTGGGTTCACTGAAACGTTTCAAAGACGATGCAAAAGAAGTGGTATCCGGTATGGAATGCGGTCTGACGATTAAGAACTTCAGCGATATCAAGGCAGGTGACGTGGTGGAGGCATATGAGATTGAAGAAGTGAAGAGGACGCTCTAAGAAGCCCCACCTTCGCTAAAGCTACGGTGGGCAAGCAAGAAGCATCAAATAATAAATTCCAAACCTGCTAAGTGACATTGGGCTAAGGGGTTTGGAATTTATGTTAAATCCTTTGTTAAATAAAGCACCGGAGATACCATTGATAAAGCCGGTAAACTACTTTTGAAATTATGCTTAATCTGAAGAAAATTGCCGGCCTTGCTTTTTTGTTGATTGGCTTTGTGGCAGGAGCCCAGGGGCAACCCAAGAAAGTGATTGCCGATAAAATTGCGGGGATTGTAGGGGATAAAATCATCCTGTATTCCGATATTAAAAACTCGCTGGCCGATATCGTACGCCAGGGCCAGGAAGTGCCGCCCAACGCGGAATGCATGCTCATGGAGCAGGCCATTATTTCCAAAATGCTGATGTTGCAGGCACAGAAAGATTCATTGCCTGTTACGGATGAGGAAGTGGAAGCCGACCTGGATAACCGGATACGTACTTATATCAATCAGTTTGGCAGCCAGGAAGCCCTGGAAGAAGTAGCCGGCAAAACCATTTACCAGATTAAAGACGACGCCCGTGAATCGGTAAAAGAACAGAAACTGGCACAGGCGATGCAACGTAAGATCGTGGATAATGTACGCATTACCCCGATCGAAGTAAAAGCCTATTTCGACAAGATCCCCAAAGACAGTCTTCCTTTTTATGAATCTGAACTGGAAATCGGGCAGATCATTTTATACCCCAAGGCCTCCCGCGATCTGGAGCAGTACATTGTAGGTGAAATGAATAATTACAAGAAACAGATTGAGAATAAAGTGACGGATTTCTGCCGCCTGTCCAAACAGGTATCTGAGGATCCCGGCAGCAAGGATCGTTGTGGTCAGTACCAGATCAACCGGGCGGAAAAAACCTGGGATCCGGTGTTTCTCTCCACGGCTTTCCGGTTGAAGGAGGGAGAAATCTCCTCCCCGGTAAAATCAAAATTCGGCTTTCATATCATTCAACTGGTACAACGTAACGGGGATGATGCGATTGTGCGTCATATCCTGCGGATACCGCCGGTAACGGAAGAAGAGATCAATCAATCCAAACGTAAACTGGATACCATCCGCTCCAAACTGATTGCCGGTACCATTGGTTTCAATGAAGCCGGTTCCAAATACAGTGATGATGAAGCGGCTAAGTATTCCGGTCCCTTTATCACCGGCCGTGACGGGTCAACCTTTGTCACCATTGATCAGCTGGACAAGGAAATGGTGGCTATGCTTGGCAAAATGAAAGTGGGTGAATTCTCACAGCCTACCGCTTTTGAAAGTGAGCAGGGTAAAAAAGGAGTACGTATCGTGTACCTGAAATCAAGGACTGAACCGCACCGGATGAACATGAAGGATGATTACAGCCGTATATCCACTTTTGCACTGGAAGAAAAGAAAGGGCAGACGCTGGATAAATGGATTAAAAATAAGTTACCTACTTACTATGTTATGGTAGAACCCGGTACTGCTGAAGAGTGCCCCCAACTGAAAAAATTCGACGGAGAAACAAAATCGTTTTGATTCCAATCAATAGAAAGTACAAAGGCGGCTGTTTCAGCCGCCTTTGTTGTTTTTGGACGGGCCGGTAGCTATAAATACGTATTTTGAAATATAAAAATAAACTTAGCTTTACCCGCACTTAACTTTTAAGGCCCAACCTGTAGCCCTGTCATGAAGCAGCTTGCTGAATATTTTAGATGCTCCCGTCAGTTTTATTACCTGTTAATAGACGCGGATGGGAATACCAACTCCGCCAATCAGTTGTTTTCAGAACATTTTGGTATCGAAGCCGGCAGGAATATCACATTATCTGTTTTCCCGCTTGTTTCGCCAGCCGAAGCTGTACATCTTTTAGAGGTAATCAGGCAAAGTCTCCGGGAGCCGGGAGTTGTCAGACAGGTGATGTTGCACCTGCAGAAACGGGATGGGAGCATGCAGGCAGGTGTCTGGGAATGCTCAGCGTATACAAGCGATAATGGGATCCCGTTACTGGTACAATGTATTGCCAGCGCCGGGGTGGAGCAAACGGGTTTACGGTCTATGACAAGCCCTGTGGCCCCGGATCGTTCCAGGGAACGGTACATGGCGCTCGAACATAGCGCCGAGGGTTTATGGATGTTTGTTTCGGACACACCGGTTGCGCTGGATCAGCCGGCTGAAGCTGTATTTCAATACTGGGTTGAGCATTCCGCGCTGGTGGAGTGCAATGATAACATGGCCCGGATGTACGGGTTTGAAAAAGCGGAGGAACTGATTGGCGTTAAATTGGGCGATTTGCTTGATGTGAACGATGCGGAACAAATGAAGAGTTTCCATCGTTTTATTGCGAATAAGTTTACCACAACCACATTGGAGTCGCGTGAATTTGACCGGGAAGGAAAAATAAAATATTTTCTGAACCGGATGACCGGTATTGTGGAAGACAACAAACTGATGCGTGTGTGGGGTACACAGCAGGATATCACGGCTCAGCGGATGGCCGAAATAAAATTAAAGGAAAGTGAATTGTTTTTCCGGAATCTGTTTGTCAATTCCCTGGATGGCGTTATGATTACGGATGAAAACGGCAAAATCACGTTTATATCTCCTTCCGTCACCCCCATTCTCGGATATGAAGCAGAGGAAGTGATCGGGGAAAACTGTTTCAGTTTTTTACATCCTGAGGACCGTGAGCTGGCGCAGCAATCATTTATTACGGAGCGGATGGATAAAACCAATGTAGAGTTTATTTCCCTCCGGGTGAAAAGGAAAACCGGCGAATGGATGTGGTGTATTATTCGTGGACATGATCTTTTTGACAATCCGATCCTGAAAGGGATGGTTGTAAATTTTTATAATGATACGGTTCGGAAGCGGACAGAGAAAGCGTTGCAGGAAAGTGAAAGCCGTTTCCGTCGCCAGGCTACTATCCTGAGTAATGTCACCGATCTTATTGCCACCACCGATCTTGAACGCGTGGTTACTTCCTGGAATCACATGATGGAAAAACTGACGGGTATTCCCGAATCCGATGCCATCGGCAAGCCATTCCGGTATGTGGTGGAACTGGATTATTCCCCGTTTACCAATGAGCAGGTGATCAGTATTGTTTCTTCCCGGGGTATCTGGGAAGGCGAGGTTTCATTTACCGGTATAAACGGGGAGCGTAATTATTTCCTGACCACCATTTCACTGATGCGGGACGAACAGGGGAAACGCTTCGGTTTAATGGCCGTAGGGAAGGATATTACCGATCGGAAAAAAGCAGAGGCAAAACTGCAGGAAAGTGAGATTTTTTACCGGAACATGATTGCCAATTCGCTGGATGGAATCGTTATGACCAATGAAAAGGGGCTGATTCATTATTGCAGTCCTTCTATTAAAAACCTGACAGGGTATGATCAGGCCGATTTGTTAGGTAAAGAGATTTTTGATTTTGTGCATCCGGACGACAAGAGGAGTGCGATGCTGGCCTTTGATAAGGAATATCATGGGGAGGCTACTATCAATTACATTTCCCTGCGGCTGCATCATGCTACAGGCTTGTGGGTCTGGTGTACGATCCGGGGTCATAATCTGATGAATCACCCGGTGTTTAATTCCATGATCATCTATTTTGCTGATGATTCCAAGCGCAAAGCTGTTGAGAATAAACTGCGGGAGAGTGAGCAACGGTTCCGGAGTCTGTTTCATAATGTACAAATGGGGGTAACCATGCGGGAGCCTTCCGGAAGGCTAATCATGGCGAATAAGGCTGCAGAAGTTATGCTGGGGTTAACCAGTGAGGAATTGAACAAAACATTTGACTGTGCAGAGAGCTGGGATGTGATCAATGAAGACGGCACCCCCATGCCGATGGCGGCACACCCGGTACCTCTTGCCGCCTGTTCCTGCTTACCCGTACGGGGAGTTGTGATGGGTATCTGGCGGGGAAAAAGCAAGGACCGGGTATGGATTATGGTAAATACTGAGCCAATTATGAATGAAAAGGGGCAGGTGAGTTATGTCATTTGTTCTTTTATGGATATCACCGAACAAAAACGACTGGCCCAGCAACTGATTGATCAGGAAATTCAGAAACAGAAGCAGGTAACACAGGCTACGATTGACGCCCAGGAAAAAGAGCGCATTGAAATCGGTAAGGAACTGCATGACAATATCAACCAGCACCTCAATACCACCCGGTTGTACCTGGAAGTGGCCCTTGAAAAAGCCAGCGGGGAAGTACTGGAAATGATCCAGCTGTCCCACAGGAACCTGTCAGGCATTATTCATGAAATCCGGCAATTATCTCAATCACTGGTGCCGCCTACCCTCGGTGATCTCGGGCTTGCAGAATCGGTACAGGATCTTTGTGATTCGTTGAAGCGGGCACATAAGTTTAATATTGAATTTAATTCCCGCCATTTCTATGAAGAGGATATTCCGGACAATCTCCGGTTGTCCCTGTTCCGGATCATCCAGGAAAAAATCAGCAATATCATCCGGCATGCCGAAGCCACGCATATCAGTATACGACTGCAATCCGATGCGGAGCATATATTCCTGACGATTAAGGATAACGGCCAGGGATTTGACCCCCGGAATGTAAAAGCAGGACTGGGACTCAGCAACATACGCACCAGAACCGCTCTTTTTAACGGAAAAATGGAGATTGAGTCAGCTCCCGGCGAAGGATGTACTTTGTCCGTGATTATTCCACATCACCGGGAATCGGACGGGGATTAGTGTTTTTGGTTCAGCGGAATCGCCTACCTTTGCGCCTTCCATGAGCGACCCGATAAAACACGAATGCGGACTCGCATTCATACGGTTAAGAAAGCCTTTTTCATATTACCATCAGAAGTACAACACGGTACTTTGGGGGCTTAATAAGTTGTACCTGCTCATGGAGAAGCAGCATAACCGCGGACAGGATGGAGCAGGTGTGGCTTCCGTTAAACTCGATGTGGAGCCCGGATATCCCTTTATGAACCGGATCCGCAGCAATGCCCAGCAGGCCATTGCCGATATTTTCCAGCAGATCGGAAAAGACATTGACGAACTGGAACGTTACCATCCCGATATAAAATCACATCCCGGATTAATGAAAGGGCATCTGCCTTTTCTGGGCGAACTGCTGTTGGGGCATCTCCGCTATGGTACACAGGGAAAAAACAAGCTGGAATACTGCCACCCCTTTATCAACCGCGATACTATTCCCGCCCGCAACCTGGCCCTGGCCGGTAATTTCAATATTGTCAATTCAGATGAACTGTATACCCTCGTGGGCAAGGAACCGAACCCGGCTGTTCGTTTCAGTGACCTGGCCGCGATGATTGAACTGATGCATACTTATCTCTGTGAGGAAGATGAAACTTCACCGGAGAAAATGGATATCAAGAAAGTATTGAAACGGACATTGCCATTACTCGATGGTGGTTTTCATGTAGGGGGAGTAACCGGAAACGGAATCGGCTTTGTATTCAGGGATGCACATGGCATCCGCCCCTCATACTATTATATCAATGATGAAGTGGTGGTGGCCGCTTCTGAACGGGCCGCGATACGGACCACGTTTAATGTGGGTGAAAACGAAGTGAAGGAACTGATGCCCGGACAGGTGCTGATTGTCAGCGAAACCGGGGAGATTGAGATCGCCCAGATCCTGGAGCCCAAAGAACGGAAGGCCTGCAGCTTTGAACGCATTTATTTTTCCCGAGGCAGTGATGAAAAAATTTACGGGGAACGGAAAGCACTCGGGTACAATCTGAGTGAACCGGTTCTGCGTGCCATCGATCATGATCTGAAGAATACGATTTTCTCTTTTATACCCAATACGGCCGAAACGGCATTTTACGGAATGCTCAAAGGCATGGAAGACTACCTGAATAAAGTGAAGATTGAACGGATCCTCAGCTGGGGCAGGGATTATGACCCGGATAAACTCGCCGAAATGGTGAACCGCCGGATCCGGGTGGAGAAAATCGCGATCAAGGATGTGAAAATGCGCACGTTTATTACGGAAGACGTAAGCCGGAATGAAATGGTGCAACACGTGTACGATATCACGTATGGAACCGTACGGGCCGGCGAAGATTCCCTGGTGGTGATTGATGATTCAATCGTCAGGGGGACCACACTGAAGGAAAGCATCATCCGCATGCTGGGCCGGCTGAAACCCAAACGTATTGTGGTGGTATCTTCCTCTCCGCAGATACGCTATCCCGATTGTTACGGAATTGACATGAGTAAAATGGGTGACTTTATCGCGTTTAATGCCGCCGTGGAGTTGCTGAAAGAAAGAAATAAAACGCCCTTCCTGCTGGAACTGCTTGACCGTTGCAAGGAACTGGAGCAACAGGATGCATTACATACCGAGAATGTGGTAAAACAACTCTACAAACAGTTTACCACCGAAGAGATTTCCGATATGATTGCCCGGCTCATCACCCCGCCTGAACTGGATATACCGGTACAGGTGATCTTCCAGACCATTGAAGACCTGCACCGCTCCTGTCCCAATAACCAGGGCGACTGGTATTTTACCGGTAATTACCCGACTAACGGAGGTAATAAAGTGGTGAATAAAGCTTTCATGAACTATATGGAAGGGAAGAATGTACGGGGATACTAACCGTCATTTACATACGGGTTTAAATTTCCACACATGAAAACACTTATACTGGTACGCCATGCAAAAAGCGACTGGAGTGCGGATGGGTTACCTGACTTTGACAGGCCCCTGAATGAACGGGGAAAAAGAGATGCCCCGTTGATGGCTGCCCGCCTGGCCGAAAAAATAAAAAAGGTGGATGTCATTGTAGCCAGTCCCGCTAAACGTGCGGCAAAAACAGCAAAAATATTCGCGGAACAATTTGGTATCAGCAAAGAAGATATCCTGTACAAGGATGAACTTTATCTGCCAGCTCCTGCAGTTTTTTATTCCGTGATTGAAAAACTGGATGACCGCTTTGAGCAGGTGCTGTTGTTTTCTCATAACAATGGCATTACTGATTTTGCCAATGAACTCAGCAATGCCCGGATTGACAATATACCCACCTGCGGGATTTTTGCTGTACAGATAGCAACTGACAGCTGGGCAGATTTCAGACAGGCAAAGAAGACTTTTTTGTTTGTGGATTATCCCAAAGCGAAATAACCGGTTTATTCCTCAATGGTGGGCGGTGCTTTCCGGCTGACCATAAACACACCGGTAAAAATCAGGATACCGGCCGCTATTTTTTCCAGCGTAAATTGTTCATGCAGAAACAGGGCCGCGATAATGGCGGCAAATACGGGCTGCGTATAAATATAGGATCCGGTGATCCCCGCTCCCAGGTGTTTAATCCCGAATATATTAAATGAATAGGCGAGAAAAGTGCCGCAGATGACCACCATTCCCAATGATACATAATGGCTCCATTCAAAAGACGGCCAGCGGGTATGTATGAATTCTGTCCAGCCGAAAGGCAGTATCATGAAGAACCCAAATGTAAACACCCAACGGATCACATGCAGGGGCGGATACTCCCGCATCAGGGGCTTTACCAGGATAAAGTAGATGGTATACGCCATAGCATTTACCACGATAAACAGATCACCGGTTAAACTGGCATCCCCGTTTTTCTCTTTACTGGTGATCAGTAAAACGGCACCACCGATTCCCAGTGAGAGTCCGAGTGCTTTCTGCCAGGTCAGTTTTTCTTTTAAAATCCAGAAGGCGAAAACCGTAATCAGTAATGGTGTACAAAGCATTAACAGGGCCGCGTGAATGGTGGATGTCAGTGTAAGTCCTTTTACAAAAAGCATCTGATTGATGGCCACCCCGGTAAGGCCGCAGAGCAGAAACCTGGGTATATCTTTTCGTTTTATTGACGCGGATGTTTTTCCAAAAGCCCAGACAGTCCAGAATAAAAGCAGGCTGATTCCCACCCGGAAAATATTCAGTCCATAAGCGCCTACCAGCCAGGGAGAAATATGTTTCACCAGGCTCAGGTTGAGCGCAAAGAACAGGTTCGTGAATAATACAGCTATATGGGCTTTTGCAGTGGTTGTCAAGTGTGCAAAGATAACTGAGATTGCTTTTATGAAAGGGAGGTCAGCAACTGTTGTATAGCTGCGGATAAAGAACCGGATCCTGATCCGGAAAATGGCTGAAAGGGAAATGCAGCGGCTGCCTGCAAGGCATTCGCTAAGGAGAAAGATGACTGACTGATGCAGATCGCCGTTTTCATTTCCTGATGCAGGTGGCCCAGGTATTCCTGTTCTGTCTGTCCGGGTGTAGGCACCAGGATTAATTTCTTTTGCATACGGATCAGGTCCATTATACTGCTGTACCCGCTGCGGCAGATGATAATGTCCGCTTTATGTATTTCTTCATTCAGTTGTGCGGCAGGGAGGTGATTGTAAAAGTGCAGCTGATTGGTGGAGGGCAGTAAACCGGCATTGCCCGGCAACCCTCTTACCATAGTGGCGGTACCATTGTATTGTGCCAGTTCACCAATCATTTTTTCTTCCAGTATACTCCGTTGTGGTTCGGGTCCGGATAACAGGATCAGTAAATGATTTTTTATAGTTGGTATTGTCAGGTTATCCAGCCGGGTAAGTGGCCCGGTAAAGGTTACCGGAACGGCGGGCATTTTCTCCGGATGGGATAAACGGCCCGCGAGGTTTTGTTTGCCGGCATCATCAGGCACCCAGCATTGACTGAAGCGGTTTATATAACGATAGTTCAGGCGTTGTAAAAGCCGCCCTGCTCTTTCACCAAACGGAGTTTCAATCCATAACTGGTGCGTGATAAAGATGCAGGGCAAGGAAGGGTGATGCAGTCCATAGCGGTTATCACTGATCACGGCATCGAAATGGTATTCGTTTATCGTTTTTTTCAGCCACCGTTTTTCTTCACTGATTGTATGCAGCAGGCGGGGGGTCTGGGTGATCATTTTCCAGGCCAGTCCGGTCCTGGTCCTGGCATATTCCACCTGGTAACCAAAGAGGGGTAAGAGCGGAAGATCGGGAAAAGCTTCTTTCAGGATCGCCGCCTGGGCTTTTTCAGCGGCCATCCAGACATCCGCTCCCTGCTGCCGTAATTCCCGGATAACGGGTATACAACGGGTGGCGTGCCCGAGTCCCCAGTCCAGCGGAGCCACCAGAATACGTGGTTTTTCCTGTTTTGGAGCAGTTTTGGTATGATCTGTGTTAATTTTTGAGTGAAATTGGGTCAACAGGATACTAATTTGTTCGTAAAATAGTTTTAATTTAGAACATTAAGTGTATGAAACAGATCAATAAAATTGTTTTGGCCCTGTTAGTGATTATGGTACTTGCTTCCTGTACCCGGAATTATTATTCCGGTGCGGGCAAAGGCAGCAGGGGAGGCAAAGGCTGTGGCTGCCCCAGTACCAGAATATAACCGGATACCAGAACGCACCTCTGACATTGAATGAAGCGTTTCGATCGAACTATTTTACTTTTTACCAGGGATGAATTCATGAGCGAACAGGCCATCGAAAAAGAGGTCGTCAGCCTGAAGTATCTCCTGTCTGTGGCGGATACGCCCGAACAATTCTGTAATGCAACCGAGCTGGTCAACCGCAACCGCATCACCAGCAACCCCCGCAAAATCCTGAAGGAAGCCAATCATTTCCGGTTGAGACCCTTCCGTTTTCTGATTAATAAAAACTAAGCCGTTTCTGTTTTATTGAATTTGTCTGTCTGAACGGTTGCGGATAAGAAGAAGACAATGTTCAGCTCAGTCCCGTCAATGCTTCGCGCAATTTTCCCAGCATTTCTCCGATTTCTTCTTTTTTACAGGTTCCTACGCTCAGTCTGTACCAGGGTGAATGTTTGGGGGCACCAAAGGCATAAAAAGGTACTACCGCCAGTCCTGCCTTATTGAGCAGATAGGCGGTTACATCGGCCTGTGTGTCCAGCAGTATTCCATCCGCGGTTTTTTTACCGGCGAGATCCATTTTAATAGTGAGATAGATGGCCGCTTCCGGGGCAATGGCTTCTACGGCAAAACCGTCATTTTTCAGGGCGGTGAATCCTTCATAGATCCGTTGCAGGCGTTCCAGTATTTCAGATTTGAAATGTGCCAGGTATTTTTTGATTCCTTCCCGGTCGGCCAGGTACTGTGCCACGGCTTTTTGTTCGGCCATAGGAGCCCAGGCGCCGATATGGGTAAGAATGGCTTTCATTTTATTGATGATCGTGGCCGGGCCCAAACTCCATCCAACACGAACACCGGTGGCCGCAAAGACCTTACTGATGGCATCAATGAAAATGGTGTATTCCTTCATCTCCGGACGGAGGGATACGGGATTATAATGTTGTATGCTGCCAAACGTGAGATGCCAGTACATCTGGTCAAACATCACATACAGTTTTTTCTCCGTGTCGCTTCTTCTTTTATTTTCTTCCAGTACCAGGTCGCAGATGGCTTCCAGTTCTTCTTTTCGGAAAGTGGTGCCGGTCGGATTCTGCGGAGAACAAAGGGAAATCAGTACGGCATCTTTTACATGCGGACGGATGGCATCGGCGGTGGGCATAAAATTTGTTTCCGCTCCGGCTTCAATCACTACATGTTCACCACTTACGAAGTGGGTGTAGTGGTTATTATTCCAGGAAGGAACCGCGTAAATGATCTTATCGCCTTTGTCGGCAATGGCCCTGAAAACGGTATAGATCAGGGGACGTCCGCCGGATGCAATCAGTATTTCATTGGTAGAATAGTCCAGTTGCTCTTCATCTTTGATAAAGGAATGTACCGCTTCCCGAAGATCCAGGTTGCCTTCTGCGGCAGGATAGTTGGTGAAATGCTGACGGTAAGCGTCCACGATGGCATTTTCCAGTTCTTTTGGAATCGGGAAAATGGCAGGATCGAAATCCCCGATCGTGAAATTATAGATCCGCTCTCCCTGGCGGATTTTTTCCCGGATTTCCCCTCCCAGTTTAACAATTTCAGAGCCGATAAGTGTTTCAGACAGATGGGAGAGTTTCATACTGATTATTTGTTGGGCGAAGGTATTGAAATTGACCCGTTATAAAGGAGAAATGAACCGTATCCTCCTCTCAGTCCCTGATCAGCAATACCACACGTGTCAGCCATTTTGCCGTATCTTTTTCTGTTCCGGGATCCGTAAGATATTGTTCAATAAACGGCGATTTTTCCGTCCACTTTTTTTCCGTTACATAATGCCGGAGAGCGTTGCGGGCCAGAGCGGTTTTCTCATAGGCACCGTAATGATCCGTATACACGGCTTTGCCGGCTTTTATTGTTTCCATTTTGATGATGGCCGTTCCCAGTTCTTTTTCCTCCGGCAATGGAAACGCGGCGGCCATGTCGGTTCGCTGATTGCCATTGTCCCAGATATAAAACAACCCGGTGGGAGCACCCGGTTTGATCTGATGCCGGGTAGCTTCATCCGCTATCAGCGGAAGGTGTAAGGCGAAAAAAGAAGGTACTTCACGGAAACTGACGACCTGGCGGATAACAGCATACCGGGTTTCGGGAAATTCCATTTCCTTTATTTCATATCCGGTTGACTTGCTTGCTGCAGGCATTTTTTTCTCCACGCGGTCTTTTAAGGCCTTCAGTCCTTTGTCAAAATCTTCACCAAGTTGTTTATCCAGATCGGCAAACAGGTTGAAAATATTCCAGGGGCGCGGGGTGTCCATTTCAAAATACCAGGTAACATTGGTCAGACCGTCCGATTCATTCAATGTAAATACAGAACGGGCCGTCATGGCTTTGGGGCTATGAAAACGGATACTGTGCTTCACCTGACTGTTGGCCGTGGCTGCGGTAAGTTCAATACTGCCTTTACCGGATATCTCCGGATCGCCCTGCCAGTCACTGCGTGCGCCAGCCGTACCATCTGTACCGGACAGGGTGTTTTTTACGGTGCTGTCGTGCTGGTTCCACACGGACCATTCATTGAAATTTTTCAGCAGCAGCAGCTCTTCATACACGGTTGCCGCCGAAGCCTGGATAGTTATGTTCTTTTCCAGGTGCTGCTTTACCGGCATCAGCCAGGACATTACCAGGGTGACCAGTATCAGTGAAATCACAAAAAAGAGGCCCAGGCGCAGGTATTTCATAATGAATCAGAATCCTTTTAATGGTTTCTTTTCTTCGGTTGTTTCCGGTTTCAGTGTAATCCGGATATAGCTGTTGAGATTGATATATTTCTTAGCTACATCCTGTATCATTTTCCCGGTCAGGTTATCAATCATTTCCTGTTTTTTCAGCAGATCCGCCGCATTGCTGCCATATAAATACGCTTCAAATAAACCGGCTGACCAGAAACTGTTTTGTTTCATTTCCACTTCCAGTTTGCGTTTTTGCTGTTCTTTGATTTTATCCAGGTCTTCTTTGCTTACACCGGAGCGGATCAGTTTGCGGAGTTCATCCAATGCCGCGGCGGTCAGGGTATCCGCGTTTTCCGGGGCGCAGGGAAAACTGATATTGAACATCACGTTGGAATAGGGATACCGGTTCATCATGCCGGAAGCACCTACGCCGTATACACCGCTTTTTTCTTCCCGGAGCTGTTCCACCAGTTTGATATCCATCAGTTCTCCGAGACTGCGTAATGCGTAGGCTTCTTTGCTGTTATAAACGGCCGGTGTGCTGAACACCAGGTTCACGGTGCTCTTGGGTTCTGTTCCTTTAAAAACGGCCTTGTCCAGTTTTCCTTTCGGGGGACGGATGCCCAGGTCACGGAAATTTTCTTTTTTCGGTGTACCCGGCAGACTGCCGATATATTTTTCCAGCAGGGGCTTTATGGTTTCCTCAGTAAACGAGCCGGTAAAGATGAAGGTGAAATCGCCGGCATTGGCAAAGCGTTCTTTGTATAACTGTATGCTCCGGTCCAGGTTGATTTTATCAAAATCCGCAGGCACCGGAATGCGTCCGCCTCTCGGGTGGTTTTGCGTCAGTATTTTTTGTACTTCACCGCTGTAATAAATTTCAGGGTTGGACGCCACGTTGGCATACATCTGTTGCTGCCTTGTTTTAAATGATTCAAAGGCCCCGGCATCTTTTCTGGGAGCGGTGAAATAGAGATAGGTCAATTGTAAAAGCGTCTCCGTTTCTTTTGGATTCGTAGTGCCGCTCAGTCCTTCTGTCAATCCGCCTATACTGGGGTTCACACTGGTGTTTTTTCCCTTGAGCATATTGCCCAGGTCGACTGCGGAAAATCCGCCAACACCACTCTGGGCCACAATGGCGGCTGCATTGATGGCCGAATAATAATCCGCGTCTTTGGCCAATGAATGTCCGCCCTTGCTGAAGGCACGGAACAGTATTTCATCATTTTTGAAATTGGTGGGCTTCAGCACCACGGTGGCTCCGTTGGATAATTTCAACGTAGTGGTGCCCACTTCCTCATCTGTTTTGGAACTGATGATTTTTCCTCCTTTTAACTTACTGGCATCCAGCAGAGAAGTAGCCAGTACTTTTTCCTTGTACGGAGTGATGGCTGCCGTTTCCACAGAGGACAGCACCTGCCTGACTTCTTCTGCGGAAGGTATTTTAATGCCGTCTTTATCCGGGGCATTCAGCGTTACCACCATGTTTTTATTGCTGATCCATTGCGGGGCCAGCGCGTTTACATCCTGCAGGGTCACCGTTCCGAGGTATTGTTTTACAAAATCATATTCCCATTCAATACCGGGAATAGGTTCATCGGTGAAGAAGTTGCGGATATATTCTTCCACATAATTCGCGGACTCTTCTTTTTCCCGTTCATTGAAAACCTTGTCATAATAACTGCGGATCTGTCTTTTCTGCAATTCAAATTCAGAGGGGGTGAAACCATGCAGCAGGATCCGCCTGTTTTCTTCAGCCAGTACATACAGGGAGCGGCGCATGCCGGTATCGCTGCTGTTGGCAAACAGCTGGAAAGCGTCCTTGGTACGCGCATAACTTTCACCGTAATAGGAACCCGCACCCACAAAAGGCGGATTGGCCTGAAGGGTGAGTTCGCGGAAGCGGCTGTTTTGCATACCGGTAAAAAGTACGCCATTCATATAGCGGACATAATCACCCACACTGTTTTCCGGTTGCCGGTCCCGTTTATACAGAATCTCTATTGAGGGGAAAGCGGTTTCTTTATCCTTCGCTACCACGGTCAGTAATTCCGCATGATCGGGAACGGGGTGGTTTTCGCGTTTTCTGGGTTGGGTTGCTGCCGGAATATCACCAAAAGTCTCCTTGATTTTCTGCTCCATATCATTTACATCCACATCGCCTACCACAATGATGGCCTGCTGATCAGGGCGGTACCAGTCGGTATAAAAGCGCTTCAGTGCCGCGTGTGAAAAATGCTGGAGTATTTCCAGTTTACCAATCGGCAGCCGTTCTGCATATTTGGAACCCTGGTATTGCACGGGGAGCGTTTGTTTCATCATACGCTCATCGGCCCCGCGGCTCAGGCGCCATTCTTCAATCACCACGCCTCTTTCTTTTTCTATTTCAGTGGAGTCGAGCAGGGCATTATGGGCCCAGTCTTCGAGTATTTGCAGGCCTTTGTCCACCAGACCGGGTTTATCGGTGGGAACGGGCAGCATATAAACGGTTTCATCAAAACTGGTATAGGCATTCAGGTCGGCCCCGAATTCAACACCGATGCTCTGGAGATAACTCACCAGTTCATTTTTTG
>Ga0209480_10000328_pt1 | contig 40864 bp, 31 predicted proteins | sample JI61114C2DNA_FD_187501 | JGI IMG/M metagenome (GOLD analysis project Ga0209480, IMG submission 187501) | Wastewater effluent complex algal communities from Wisconsin, to seasonally profile nutrient transformation and Carbon sequestration -... | ecosystem: Engineered > WWTP > Effluent > Algae... | reverse complement strand
GTGAGCAAAATCGGTAGGCGAGATCATCATCGGGAACAGGTAGCTTGGCATTGATATCGCATTTGAAGAGTTTACTTGGAATGTCGACATATCCCAGCCGACGATCGAATTCATACAATTCAGGGATGGCGTCTAGCGATTCGATGTTCGAATCTACGTTTTTGATGCGTCCCAGATCAACTCTCACAACTTTGGGATGATTGGTTTGTATCGACATGAACCCCAGAACGCCTTTGTCTTCTCGCGTATTCTCATAGCCATGTACAGCTTCTAGAACTTCTTTGCGAATAACCGCAATTTGATTGACTCTCTCGTTTTCAACCAGGGCGTGACCAGTCCTAGCTTCATCGAGAAGCATATTCGATAATCTGGTGAAGCCCGATAGCTCTTGGCTAGAGCAGGCATTGACAGCCTGACGTGAAGTGAAGACAAGCTCCCGAGAGGCTTCTTCTAAGCGGTTGACCTGACCGACTCTGTCTCCCGGATTGATCTTGCTGGCTAAGGAAATGGCCAGGGCATCGAGGGCAAATTGCGCTCTAGTGCGCTCAAGCAGAACACGATTGAACATCAAGCCGGCCACTGCAATGGCTATAACAACACCGATGGCGAGGCTAACAAGAAAAATCATATTTCCCTGTGCTTGGCGATTGCCTGTCATATTTTTTGCCATGTTAGTATAAAGCCCATGCCTACTTTCTCTAAAGTATATCACCGGCCCAACAGAGGGCACTTCGGTAGCTCTAAACGCTACCGCAGACGAACTCAGCTTGGCAGTCAGATATCAGAGTTCGGCGGCGCTATTATCATTTTGGTTGTTTTTGTTCTGATACCAATGCTTGACTTTGTCGTCGTGCCAATACGCTGGATGATGGCCCAGGAAATTGTCAATAATTATGCAAGAAAATTGGCTATGTGCGAGACTCTCAGTCAGTCCTACGCGACCATGGAAGCCGATCCTTCTTTGAAGGATCTATTACAAAATATCGGCGGCGTGCAAGTTAAGTTGATAGACATGCATGTCAGAATCAGCCGCTCTTCAACCATGAGCAGCCAGAGTGATGTTTATATTGTCAACCAGCCCCGTGGCATCCCTCCAGCCTGGCTACCAATTGCCGACAACCAATCTCGCTTGTTTTCCCTTGAGTTGATTGTGCACTCAAATATGTCTCCTGCCATTCTGTTATCGGGCATTAATTGGCCTATTCCAGGAATAACAGCTCCTATCCCCATGCTGGTTACAGCCTCGCATGAGTGGGGCAATCTCGGACGCAATCCGCGCACTGGCAATTATTTCATCAACGAATAAGAGCTTAGACCGCTCACCACCAGCAGTATCACTTTTCGGTAAAGTAATTACAAGGGATAGAAAATTGGTGGTACCGAGATAAAGTAAGGAAAGGTAGCGTCTCTTAACTTAGCCATAGTTGATTTTTCGGCAACACTCTCATCTCTGACAATTTCAAATTTCTCATTGCGCTTATAGAGAGGCTTATTGCCTTCACCGACACCAAGCTTATCTGCTATTTCGCGCTTGTCGTACTCTTCTACATATTTACAAAGCTCAGGAGCATCTTGCGCCAACTTAGCTCTCGATTCTGGGCTCTGACGATAGCGCGCAATACCTTCGGCGAAGTCGTCCTTTGGCGTATAGAAATAGTCTGAAGATGGCTTCACCAGGGCTTTTTCCATCATCTGAGAATTGCTGATCAGACCTTCTAAAGAATCTGGATGAACAAATTCGCCTTTGCTATTCACCTCAACCCAACCTTCAGGCTGCTTGCCATTTTCATCCTTTCTCTCATTCCAGATATAGAGTTTGTCATCCGTCGTCTTCTTTGCCCAGGTGCCGTTCCCCATTTGCTGCCAACCGTACTTAGTACGGTCGACCTGGCCAGATGTGTGATCACCAACGTGGCCAAATTCATGCAGAAAAGTATCCTCAACCGAATTGAGAATGCCCAGACGCTTCTCCTCGGCAGAACGTTGATCTGAGGTCACGGCTGCACCATTCTCAGGCATGCCATAGACTACTATGCGGTTGTTCCATTTACCTTGAGTTTGCATGGCTGGATCTCCCTCGCGCCAGTCACGTAAAAACAGTATGCGTTGCTCGAAATTGGTGCTGAGGCTAGAGCGTGATTTTTTCAAAGCCGAATCAAGAGCGTCTAGTTCATCAAGCCGAGGTTCTCTTGCTCTGTCTCCGTATTCAGGGCTGGTCTCTTGGGTATCAAATTTGACATTGTATTCCTTGACCAAAGCTTGTTTCTTCTCGTTAACTTTTTTAGTAAGGTCGCTATGAAGACTGTTCAAGCCCTCAGGCGAATTATCGTAAGTGCCCAGTGATACATCGGTGCCGCTAGTATTAGTCGTGCAATCCAACTTGCCATCGTTCATTTTCAGTTTGACACCAAATTTTTTACTTAAAGACTCGAGCCTTGCCTCTTCGTAATTGGACTTATCGGTTAGGTTGATGAGATCGCTTGTGTCATCGGGTGCCATTTTGGCTTCCGCAGAGGCAGAACCTCCTGAACCTGTAATCTTCAAATCAGGCAGGTGCTTGTTGAAACTACTGTGAAGATGATGGCTATCGTGATGAGAGCCCTTATATTTCATACTATGCTGCAGGCTCTGACTGAGCTGTTTTGCGTCATCATCAGAATCAGTGTGACGTTGATGCTCTTTGCTGTCACCCTTGTGATGAATTCTATCATTAGACATATTCAGCTACTCCGTGCAAGTTAGTGCCAGTTAGTAAGATTAAGCAGGTTCTGGGCTGCAGTTGCACAGAGACTACTGCTAAGTTGCTAACGAGACGTTAACTGGCTAAAAAATTTACTGGAGTTCGGATACTCAAATGCTTTGCCATGTTTTCTTTTAGAGTGTCATCGGCTTCAGCAGCGGCGAACACTTTATCAATGACTTTGCCAATATCGGCAAGGAAGTCTTCGCCCACAAAAACAGCTGTGTCATTATCGTAATTTTGCAAGTGCCTCAGACCCTTGGCTAAAGCCGTCTTTCGATCAGTTAGATGAATCGAATAGTCAACTCCACCGCTGCGCAATTCGCTATCACCTGCCACCAGAGAAAGGTTATGCACCATTGATGAACGCATGATGCAATACATCTGCGTGGCTAACGATTTCTCTTCTGCTTCAGGCGGCTCAGAAGAATTTGTCAGCCGAACCACCGTTGAATTGTACTTAAACGGATGCTCAGCCTGGGGACCATAGTCGTCCATCCATTCGACGACAAAGGCTTCGTATTGCTGGCGGGTGAGCTTGCCCCTGCCAATACCATTGACCATCCGGGCAAGAAGCTCAATCAGTATGCAGGCGCAAATGAAACCCCATGGGGTAGTCATCAGCGGCTCTATTTCATTTAGCCGAGCATGTAGGTAGCTTTTCCAATACAAAAGGTCCATGAGGTCGATTCTAGCAGAACGCCAGGTAATATCAGGAAGCTACCAGCGCAACAATCAAAGTCTGGTACCAAAGACAAACAGAATTTGAATCAGAAATTGCGGCTATTTAGCGGCAATACGCGACTTCTTATCGCTATTGACCCATTGCTCAACTTCAACAAGACGCGCACTAACCGATCGCTTTGTATTAGCACGAGTGATCTTGTCTGCAAATGGCAGTCTTAGACCGCTATCCACAAACGAACTAAGCGTCACCGATGTTTGACCATCAGCCATCGGCTTCAATTCCCACTGACCTTCAAAAGCAACAAACTTGTCTGAACTAATCATCTTGTATTCAAGCCTATTGCCGCTTAGCTCCTGCTGCGAATATTGACAAGTGGCTGTTCCTAGAACTGGAATGTGACTGAACTGTTCTTCAACCACACTGACTGGACCCTTTGTTGAGATTACTCGTCGATGCTCGGGATCGTTTACTTTCTGCGCTTTCACCGCTTCCCAAACTAGTCTAAGTGGGGCAGAGATTACTTTGCTTTCGTGTACATAGTTAGGATGGTCGATAGCAATTGCTGGTAAGACATTTATGCACGTGAAACCCGCTACCAGTAGCTTTCCAATATTGTTCATCCCGTTCTCCCTAACTAACAGAGTCTAACGACGTCGGCTCTGGGAGAATGAGCCCGCTTTGCCAGCAGACTTAGATAAAGGCTAACAAAAGGAGTTATTGCACTGATAGCTAGATATAGGGATCAATTCTTCGCTGGGCTATCTAAGGCAGCCAATCTTTTGCGAGCTTCCTTCAATCTGGCGTCGTCTTTTGGGTTGCGATTAGTCTGCTTTGACAAACCCTCAATTACGAAGTTCAAAGCTTCTTTCTTTGTTTTAAAGGTCGGACCGACTATGTGGCAACCACCACCGTCAATGAAAAGACGTTTGATAGCGATGATCTTGCCATCTGCAAAGGTGACGGTAAAGCCGGGGCGGCCGAATCCGGGACGATTAAAGTCTGTGAAAAAGACTCTGGATTCTACTTGATCGAAGCCCAATGTATCTTTGTACTTAGTCGCTATATCAGCCTTGCTCAAACCAATAAGTTCGTCTTCGTCGACACCCCAGGGCACATAAGCTGCATCAAGTGAATGCAAGGGTGAGTGAGCCAAAACCTCAGGCAGCAGGCACACGGTTGTGACAATCAATAAGCTGAGACAAAGAGCAATCAAACGGGCTATGGCCATACAGTGCTCCTTATTTCGAGCCTTTAGTGTCCTCAATGCATCTATGTCTTATACCACGCTTCAGATACGCTCACAACGCAATGTTCGCAGCTCGAGTTGACTACCTTCAAGCAAACGTCAAGGCTCTCCGGACCAACATGGTACAGCCGGCAAATAGTCTAGAATGGAAGATTTACCAACTCTCTGAAGTTTCTCCATGCTCCAGTTGTCTATCCGCACAATCTTGATCGTTAGCTTGCTCTTGTTAGCAACCACGCCAGTCAATGCTCAAGACAATGCGTTGGCAGCCAAACTCGCGGACATGGCGAATCGCGAGTTTCAAGAAAGAAATACCCTTCACCAGGCTCTCACTCACATCAATCAAGCAATAAAACTAGACCAAAAGAGCGGCAACAACTACTACATAAGAGCCGAAATTTACAAGCGAATGGAAGAAGACGAAATGGCGTTGAACGACATAAATAGAGCTGTCGAACTAGTGCCGACCCAAGCCTATTTCTATGAGTGCAAGGCTAATATTCTGCTTACCCTAAAGAAGAACAAGCAAGCACTAGAAGCAGCAGACATGGCAGTAAGATTGAAGCCAGATAGTATCACCCGAACAACCAGAGCCATGGTGCTGATTGCCATGGGTAAGTTTCAAGAGGCGAAAGCGGCTTTTGACAAACTCGTAGAAGAAAACAAGAGCGACTTCAGAGCGCGGATGCGACGAGTTCCTGTCAACAAGAAGCTCAATTGCTGGCAACCAGTAGTCGAAGATATGAGCTTCTTGATGAAGATAGACAACAAGAATAGTTTCTCTTACAAAACGCATTTTCTTGAACGAGGCATCGCCTATCTCAAGCTAAAACAATATGACAAAGCCGAGCAAGATCTAAAATTTGCACTAAAAGTAATGCCTGACAATAGAGAAGTACATCAAGCTCTTCTTGAGCTGTACAAAACTAGCAAGCGAGCGAAAGAAGCGCGGGCAGAAGAATCATATTTAAATGAGATGGATGAAGACATCAAGCCGTTTAAATAATTGGCAAATGCATCAATTACTTTCTCACTTGCTTCTCTAAAGCCTCGGCTTCTTTGCGCAAAGCTTCACTCTCAGCTTTCTTACCTGTCTGGTTGAGGAAATCAGCATTGCTTCGCAAACATAGAATTAGTACTTCAGGGCTGCCCTTAAGTGTGCGAGCAACTTTCAGAGCTTCTTCTAACTCTGGACTAGCCTTGGCCATATCAGTGCGATCAACATCGAACTGCCCGAGCTTAGCTAGCGACTTTGCATACTCGGCTGGATAAACATCCGACTTATTTTTATAAACTTCCACCGCAGCAACTAGCAAGGGACGCATTCGATCAAATCTTCTTTGATCTGAATAGCAATCAGATAAAAGCAATGAGATTCTGGCTGTTTGCACTGAGTCTTTGCCAAGTTTTTTCTTAGACACAGCAAGTGCTTTGGTGAGCAGAGCGTCTTCTTCTAGAGACATGCTTCTGCCAGCTAACTTAACTGCTGTAGAAAGAATTCTTGGAATTTGCGCTTCGAATCGTAGTTGTGATTGGCTTTCTAGCACAGAAGAAGCAGCGGTAGCACCAACTTCATCAAGCATCTCACCGAGCATTTTGGCATCGGCACTGACCCGTGACAGCTCAATGCTGGTAATTTCAAGATTGGTCTTCTCTAGAGCCTCAGCATGGCCTTCCCAGGTGTCGTAGAGATCACTCTTTGCCTTTAGCGTAGCCATCAAACGCGCTCTATTATCACCAAAAGTGCGGGCTTTGGACTCAGCAAAAATGAGCTTACTTTCAGTACCAGGGTAGTCTTTGTTCTTAAAAGAACCATCGGCATCTGATAGAGCCATCTGCCAGGTAATTTTGTTTAGCAAAGTACCACGGTCATCTTCTGGGCCGGGCCAAAGCGTCGCAAACGATATCACGCCGACGAAGACTAAGCCGAACACAGTTGCAACAATAGTAGCAACAGGGACCTTCTTCGCGGGCGCTGCCACAGGCGGATGAGCGGCACTGATACTGGATATATGAGTACGACTGGAACCCAAAAGTGCAGTGGTTATATAAACCAGAGTATCGCGCACTTCACCAACATTTTGATAGCGAGCGGCTGGATCTTTTTCCATGCAGCGGTTAATTACTTCAACCAACTCAGTCGGCAGATTGGCGTCAGGCACAACTTCAGTTAGAGGTTTGGCTTTGTCGCCAACATGCATGTTCATGGTCTCAAGGAAACCATTGCCAAGAAAAGGAGGCTCTCCCGAAAGGGTTTCATACATCAAACAACCCAGGGCATAAATATCGGAACGGGCATCAATATCTTTGCCAAGACACTGCTCTGGGCTCATGTAGATTGGGCTACCAAAAACCTCACCTGTCTTGGTCAACTGCTGTTGCTGCCGCCCATCTTGCTTGAGCATCTTGGCAATACCGAAATCAACCAATCGAACATGCTCGGAGCCATCATCTTGTTTAGTAACGATGACATTGGCGGGCTTCAAATCACGGTGAACAATGCCACGCTTGTGGGCAGCTTCCAGTCCTTCACAAATTTGCTTGAATATAGACAAGGCACGGTCGTAAGCGATACGGCCCTTGCGCTCAATTAGGTCTTTTAGGCTTTCGCCCTCGAGGCAATCCATGACAAAAAACGGTTCGCCATCAGGAGTCACCCCGAAGTCATAAACAGTAATTACGTTTTGGTGACTAAGCGAACTAGCGGCCTGAGCCTCAAGTTTGAAGCGTTCGAGAGCAGTGACATCTTGCTTCAAAACATTGTGCATCATTTTGATGGCGACTGTTCTATCCATCAGCTTGTGTTTTGCCTTGTAGACAACACTCATGCCACCGAGGCCAAGAACAGACTCGATAATGTAACGGTCGGCAAAGGTCTTACCAATCCAGGGGTCGTTTTTCGGCCCTCGCAAGACTGTCTGGTCTTGCGGGCAATTTTCTATGAACCCTTCATACTGCTGGAAGCACTGCGGACAGTATTTCTTTTCGATACTGACTTTTTTAGTGCTGTCATCTTCCATGGTTCAACCTTATTTCTTATATAGACAGATAAGTGTATTATAAGTCAGCTTTTTCAACAAACAGGCGGTAAAGACATGGGTCGTTTTAATGATCTCTGGGCATCCGGTAAGTTCGCCCTCAAAAGAAACCAAGAGGCAGATGAGTCGCGCATGCAAGAAGCTAGAGCGCGCGCTCAAGAGTTGGCCCCAGATATGGCTATTGACACGGGTTCAAATGAGATTTTTAACGCCCTGAGAGCAAAGCGCGGCCAAGAGACCGGTCGCTGGCTCAATGGCTTAGTTCCTGCCAATGTTGAGAAACCGGTAGAAGTACAAGCAGCTTCTGCCACGGCCTTTGACGATGTAAACAAGTGGATTGACCTTTTGTGCGAACAGTTTATTGAACTGGCCTACGAATTTAACAAAAAGGCGGTCGGTACTAATCTTTACGTCTCTTATGAGAAGCCAAAATTATTCGAAAAGCGCGACGAAGATATCTGGTACAAGCCTGTAGATAAGACCTACAAGTGTCGGCTGACCACTAGAGATTGGGCCTTAATCGTGCGCGGCCACGATAGCAAAATCGCTGTCTTCGTGGTGCCATCATCGATGGTTATGGCTTTTGATAGCGATTCAGTCGGTGAAGATGAGATTCCTCACTTTATGGAAATTGAGCGCACCGCTGCTAGTGGCGGGTCAGTGGCCTGGACAATTGGTGGAGAAGCAACAAACCTTACCTCCATCCCTCCTCTAGCTAAAGAACTATTTGGTGACTTAATCAGAGTTTCAAGCGGTGTCATGACCGAAGCTGAGCTCTTCAGCAATGACAAGGGTCCTACTCTTGGTGAAAACGTAGCGGTGGGTTACCAGCAACCAGGCGATAGCCCGAAAGCCCCTGAAGCGGCAGCTGATGCGGCAACTGGCGGTGCGGCAAGATCATCAGAGCATGTTATTTCTAAGGCTTGCGATATTGTTGATGACATTATTGAGCAAGAGTTGAAAACGCTCTACGCCAGCGCTACATCAATTCAGCCAGGCACACCAGAAGCCAGCAATATTCGCCGGCAAATTTCAGCTACTGAAACTTTCCACACCAAGATTCTTGATGCTTTCAAAGAATACACTCAAGCTTCTTTATCGGTGCAACCAGCCACAAAGAGCGAAAGCCAGCTAACACCCGGCTTAACTAAATAAACTAACTAGATAGCCTAGCGAAATAACTATTGGGCACTCTCAATTTCAATTTGGCGCTCAGCTTCTAGGCGCTTGGGCTCCGCTTTAACTGCAGTGTGCATGCCAACTAAGCGCGCTACCAAAATTGCTAGATATAGCTGGCCACAGAGGGCTTCTAGACACGAGCAAGCCCGAGCAGAGCGGCTCAGAGGCACCACATCGCCATAGCCAAGTGTCGAGAGGGTGCAGAAGCTGAAATAAATTAGCAGTGGGTATCTCTCTTGATGCTCGATTGAAGTCTCGTCGGCTTTTATATTGTCTTTGTACGCATAGGGATTATTAATAGCAATCATCATATGAATTAAGGCAAAACAAAAGCCAATAAGAATGTAGACACACGCACCGCCACAGATGCGATTAGAGTTGACCTCGCCTGTGAGAATATCCACCACCATAATGCGCACAATGTAGATGAAAAACACAAGAATAGTGATCAGGGCAAGCATCTGAAAATTGGCAGTGTTGAATGGTGCCAAATTACTACAGAAGGCCAGGGCCCAGGATGCAGCCGCAGTCACAGCAAGGGCGATAGACTTCCAATCGAACTTCTCTTCTCGGCGCACTGACAATGTAGAAACGACAAGGGCACCAAGAAGAATGACCGCTATGGCAATATGAGAGAGAACACTATGGTCAATCAGAGGCGCCACAAAGGCCAGCACCATTACGTTGACGAGCAAAGCGTAATAGTGCTTCGAGTATGGTTTCGAGGCTAACCCTAAAAAAGGCTTAGAAGAGCCTTTAGTTAAGCCTGCCAGTTTAGATGACAAAGTTCCCCCTGCTTACTGGTAGATACTTATAGTTACTGATAATTCCAGGCGCCTATGCCATATTGGTTGCCGGTATCATCGGGACGAGCCTCACCCATATAACCAAATTTACTGTTAGAGATTCGGTAGTTACCAGAGGGCTCTTTTTTCACAGTAGTGATGGTGTGATCGGGGCGATATACGGTGATCTGATCATTCTGCCGCACCACAGTTCCACTGACACCATTAGGGTATTTAATTATGTAATTAGTCGGGCTTGTTGGCACCATCACTGTGCCATCGGCAAAGCCGTTCTCAATGGCATAGCTGCCATCAGGAAATTGATGTAGATAGGCAGTGCTGCCATCAACCATGGTGAATTCCATCACCACACATTGCTTATTGCTTGGAGCCCGGGTCTTATCGTATGGGTCAATGTCTTGCACAGAGAAAACAAAAACCATATCTTGAGCCATGTCGTGGGCGCTAGCTCCCAATTCTTGAGCGGTGCCTTTGGCTACTGACTTGAAGAAGCTCTTCACCGGGTGCTTCTTCTGCTGCAGCATCTGAGCGGCACTTTGGCCACCAGGATTGAACCTATCTCGCACCCAAATCTCGGCTTGCGAAAGGGGAGCAGCTGGAGCATTTTGACCAGCCAAATTTGGCGTAGCTGATAGATCAGGAGCAACAGCAGGCTTTTGGGCAGAGTATGGAGCAGTTGGCTTTGCAGGCTGCGCCGCTTGGCTAGAATCTGCCGAGCTTTGTGCCCCTGGTGAAACAGTCAGTACGGGCCCGTTGTTCTGAGCCATAGCCGGGCACCCGATCTGAAGGCTCACGGCAAGCAAGCCCAAGGAGACTTGACTCAATTTTTGATTTATTGCCCGCATATTTTCTCCCCAATTATTCTGTATACGAAATTTACTTAGCTGCAAGAGCCTCAGTAACAGCCTGCGAAAGTTGTTTCAAACCGGCTTCGAGATCACCAGTAATATGCACGCGCAAAGCTCGACGCTTACGGCTAGTGAGCACCTGAAAATCACCTCTAGCCTGAGCTGATTTAACGACACCGAAGCTATATTTTTGCCCAGGAACAGCTAGATCATCGCTGTCTTCGCAGGTCAGTTGCAAGACTACACCAGTGTCAGGGCCGCCTTTGTAAGCTTGACCAGTAGAGTGCAAGAAGCGCGGGCCAAAGCCTAAGCAGGTAGCTACATGTTTATGGTCGCGCACATTCAAGCGAATCTTCTGCATGGTTTCTACGTGCTCTTTGCTCATTTCGATGTAGTTGAGCAAAGCAAAATAATCACCTTTGCCAAGACGATCTAAATGAGCGCGAAGCATTCCCACCAGTGTCTTGTCAGAAGCAGTTTTTTCAAGCGCAGCCACATTGACACTATCGCTAAACAACTGTACTTGGCCTTCTTCAAAGAATGATTTTTCAGCAGGAAGACTGCCATTCTTTTCATACTCATCAGTCAACTCACGAGTTTCAATTTTGCTCGCTTCGACGTCAGGTTGATCAAATGGATTGATTTCAATAATTGCGCCAGCCACAGCTGTAGCTATTTCGAAGCGGAAGAATTCATCGGCCAGATCAATTTTCTCGCTCAGCTCAATTGTAACCACAGGATGACCTTTAGCTGCCAATTGCCCCAAACGCTCTTCGATAATGGTGTTATCTAAGCCATTGAAAGTGCCACCATCACCTTTCAATTTTATGAATACGAATAAGCGGTCATCGCCGTAAACATCAGTATTGGCACTCAAGCCTTCTAGATCTACTGGAATAATAGCCTTGCCTAATTTACCTGTTGACTCAGCCACTAGCTGTTCCAACCAGGCACCAAAATCATGCACGGCTGCTGAGGTGACAATAGTTAGTTTGTTGCGGCCAGCTTTAGCGGCCACACCCATTATTGTTCCGAGCAAAACTCCGGGGTTGTTCTGGGCATTTTTCTCCTGGCAGAGCACAGTCATTTGTTGTGCCCGAGCAAGAAATGTCTGCAGGTCTAAGCCAATCAGCGCAGCCGGAACAATTCCAAATGGTGAAAGGGCCGAATAGCGGCCACCAATGCCAGGATAGCCCCAGAATACTCGACGGAAATTCTCATTCTTAGCCACGGTAGCAAGCTTAGAACCTGGGTCGGTAATAGCAACAAAACGCGAACCAGCCTCTTGACCCAAACCATCTTTAGCCAGAGACTCTTTAACCAAAGCGAGGAAATGAGCCATATAAATATTTGGCTCAAGAGTGCTGCCTGACTTGCTGGAGACCACAAAAAGAGTCTTCTTCAAGTCAACAGTGGCATCAAGATGACGAATTTGTTGGGGGTCGGTCGAATCGAGAATACGCAGACGCGGATAACCAGGCTTAGAGCCATAGGTCACGGCAAATACTTCAGGGGCAAGGCTTGAGCCACCCATTCCTAAGAGCAAAACATCGGTGAATCCAGCTTCTTTAATTTCTTTGGCAAACTCTTCGTATTCAGCCAGCGCCTTTTGTTGATCAGCGACAACATGCAACCAGTCCAACCATTTAGCTTCATCTTTGTTGGTCCACACAGTGGCGTCTTTCTGCCAAATCTGTTCGACCTTGTTCGCTTCAGTCCAGGTCGACAAAGACAAGCTAACTGCTTTCATCATTTCGACTGGCAGCTGGTGGGTGAGGGCGCTAACGGTGGTGGTGGAATTCATCTTGATTACTGGTCCTCTTCAAAAGCACAAATTCGTTAGCTTACAAGACTAACTAACTAAGTTGACAGGAGAATCACCTAATATAGGCATATTGCTCCAAGATATTGCGAAACGATATCAGATTGACGACTATTCACGGTCAGACTGTTGACGCATATTAAAGATGTAGTAGCCTAACTGGTTGCAGGCTCTCTACTTAGTGTATTGTTGCCAAAAACTAGCTTTACAACGATTTTAATGGCATCCATTCAGGACATTTCACCAATTGACACAGTCTGAGCCAAGCCTAGCTTCAGGCGAGCCTTCAAAGCCATCTTCGCCATCAGGGCAGCCCTCAGAAAAGCCCGCGCACCATCACCATGGAGACGCGCTTCTGGCTTGGTGGTTAGCAGCAGCAATTGTCGGCGCCGACATCGGCACATCGGTTTTCTATACCACCGGGGTAATTCTTCCCCTGGTCGGATTTGCCGCTCCATTCATTATTTTGGTCGTCTGTTTGCTCATGTGGGTGTTCAAAGCCACTTATGAAGAAGGCTGCGCTGTCAGCCCCTTCAACGGCGGCGCCTACATCATGGTTTTACAGACTGTGGGCAAGCGCTTTGCCATTGTTGTGGGCGCCCTGACAATTTTGTCTTATCTAGCTACAGCAGCGGTCAGTGCCCTATCTGGGGCATATTATATTGACTCAATAGATAACATTATGAACTGGCCGGTAACCAACATAGTGTTCGCGGCCATTGCCCCAGTGATTGTCTTCGGTTTGCTCAATATCGTCGGTATTAAAGAACCGGCAATGATTGTTTTCTTCATTGCCATGTTCCACTTCTGTTTGTTGCTCTACCTCGATGTTAAGGGCCTGATAATGGCCTTCGAACGCCATATCGACCTGACCCGCTTCACTCACAGCTTAACGGCAGTGACGCCGGCCCACTTCGTTCACGGCTTTGCTGCGGCCTTCCTCGGCATCACTGGGTTTGAATCAGCCGCTCAAATTGTGGAGCAGCTCAAAACCCCCACCTGGAAGACATTGAAGTACATCTATCTGTCAGTGGTTGTCTTGGTCGGCATCACGGCGCCAATAACCTCTTTCTTATGCCTGGGTCTGCTTGATGACGGACAGCTAAACGACTTCAAAAACAGCCTGCTCTCTGGCCTGGCCTTTGTTGAAGGGGGCAAGCCACTGCTGTTCGTTTTGGTTGTGGATGCTGCTTTGATGTTATTTGCAGCGGTCAATACAGCCTATGTCGGCTGCATCGGTCTGTGTACTACCATGGCCAAGCAAGGCAACTTGCCAGCCTTCTTCCTGCGCCGCTGGGCTCATAAATATCCATTTATGCAAGGCTATCCCTATGTCTGCTTTATGTTCATGGCTATTTGCGCCTTGATGATTGTGCTTCTGCCAGGGCAAGTCGATAACTTGGGTCAAGTCTATGGCATGGCCTTCCTGGCAGTTATGTGTTCCTTCTGCTTTGGCGTGCTAATGCTGCGCATTAAAATGCCACTCAAGGTTGAACGCTCGCCCTACAAAACCAAATGGACTTTCCCTTTCAAGGGCTACCAACTGCCAATTCCTCCAGCCATTGGCTTGGCCACTCTATTATTCTGCGAAATCGTTCTGCTCTTTTCGGCTGAAGGAGCTAGAGGGCTAGGTTTCCAGATTCTCGGCGTAATTCTAATTGTCATGTGCTTCTATCGTATGGGTGTTTTGGAAGGACGACTTCGTGAACTTCCCGACCTGCGCCTGGGTATGGGCAAATTTGCAACGATGGAAGAGATTCCAGAAACTCTGCCTATCTACGTTCTCTGTACCGGTGGCGCCAAGGCTAGAAGCCTGGCGACAATGCTTATCAAACTGCTTGAGCGCGAAGAACCCGGCCCCAAAGAAATTGTCATCTTCCATGCAGAAGAAGAGTCTGCTCGCCGTGGCATGATGCACGAACTCTTACAGCGAGTGGTATCACAGCAGATTGGGCCTAGTTTCAAGAATCACGATATCGTCTTAACTACTAAGATTTTGCCAGATACCCTGGTTGATGGTCTTATCTATCTGAAGAAAGCACACCCGTTCAAAAAAGTATTTATCGGCACTGGTACTGATCCTGAAACTGCTGAGCGCTATGCTCGCGATTTAGAGAGTAATTTAGGCGTGCCTGTGGAAAATATAGGAAGGCCCACCTTGATCGATACAAAAACGACCAAATAACCTTCGCTATTACACTTCACCAGGAACATTAGATGACCAGGACAATTTCCTTCCCGTCAGATAAATCTCTTGGTCTACTATTTTTAATTACACGCTCAGGCGGCCAGAGCGGTTGGTGGGAAGAGAAACTGGGGGATGCCCAAGGCCAGGTTACGATTCCGGTCGAGGCCAACTTGCATTTGCTCTTAGACGGCAACGCTGACCTCTCAAGACTAAGGCAACTAAAGCCAAACGACCTGCAGTCGATTGATTTCCGCCAAATAGACATTACCGATTCAGATTTAGAGCACCTGGCCCATTTGTCAGGTCTGCGCTATCTCACATTGCCCGATCGTAATATCACCGATAGTGGCTTGGCTTCTTTGCGCAATTTGATCTATCTCAATATTCTCGATCTTGGCGCCACCCGTGTTACAGACTTCGGGCTACCCCGACTGAAGCACTTAACCGATCTGCGCAAGCTCTATTTAGACTCAACCATGGTCACCGGCGAGGGAGTGATTGAACTCAATCAAAAGCTCACTCGCTGCCATATAGTTTTGCATGGCGGGCGCACTCTGGCTTTTCCTTTTGAATGCTCTCCTGGCCGTCTCTGGCTTGCCCGAGCTGAAACCAACGGACAGAGAGACTGGACAGAGTTAGGTACAGCCCAGGGCACAGTAGAAGTTTCGCGGCGAGCATTTGTGCGTCTAGAAGTCTTAGATCGCGCAGCCCTGAAAGAATGCAATCGTCTCAAGCCAGACGATATTCAGTCGCTCGATTATCTCTTCCCTGAAATGAATGAAGAAGATTGGGACTGTGTCAATCGCATCGGCGGCCTTAGAGAACTGCGCTTAGGTGGCGTTGAGCTGGGCAAAACTAGCCTGCGCGATCTGGCGAACTTGCAGCGCCTGCGCACGTTTCAGCTGACCTCCTGTCACCTTTCAGACCAGGCCCTCAAACCTGTTGAGAAATTGAATTCACTGAAGGAATTGAGAATTTCGCACTGTCAATTTGACAATGTCAAACTGGGTGATGTTCTATCTCATACGCCGGCCAAGAAACTTTTGCTTGAAGGCGCACATATAGACGATAAGCTACTGAGCACAATAAACAAAGTAACTGACTTCGAAGAGCTTTATATAGTATTCTCGGCGGCCACCGACGCTGGTTTAGAATGTCTGCAATACTTTCCCCAACTAACTACTTTAGTCTTACGTATAGATGCTTTGACCGAGGAAGGCCTTAAGCATGTCAGTGAATTAACACGCCTGCGCCGCTTAGTGGTGCGGGCCGACGACGTAGCCGAGACTTTCTTCCACTCACTGGTTGGGCTGACTGAATTAGAAGAACTATCCATTCGCCAAATTGATTTGCGTGGAGACGGCCTTGCTAGCCTGAAACACCTGACTAACTTGAAGCGGCTTCATTTAAGTGCCTACAGCGACAATAGTAAGCCTGATTATTCAAGCTATAAAAAGAAAGTCAAACTTCTCATTCGCGACCTGCCGCAACTAGAAGAAATGTCTATTCGTTCAGATGGTGCCACCATAGAATTACACGACTTGCCGAGACTAAAAGTACTAGACGCTAGCAATAATTCAGTCAATGACAAAGGCTTTATCGGCATCGATAAGCTCACTAGCTTAGAGACACTGCACCTAAAGGGCTGCAATCGCATAGGTAATGACACTCTAAGTAAAGTCGGCACGCTCAGTCACCTTAAAGAGCTCGATTTATCACTCACCCGTGTCACCAATGAAGGTATCAGCAAATTAGCAAATTTGAGCGAATTGCGTTATCTCAATATTGCTTCAACGTCAGCTGACAATCAAGCCCTTGCGCATCTCAAACACTTAAGAGAGCTGCGTTTTGTCGAGTTTCCAAAGCCATTAACCGATGAAGATCTACCGAACCTTAGTGAACTGACCAAGCTACGGAATGTTAGGCTGGGAGCCGTTACCGATGACGGCATGGCCTCGTTAACAAAGCTGACGTTTATTAACGAGATTAACTTAGCGGGAGCCAACATTGGCGACGACACCCTTTCGCACTTGCGCAACTTGACTCACTTAAAGAATCTGAACCTCGCTAATACCAGCATCTCAGATCAAGGCATGGTTTTCATAAGCAATTTCAAAGAACTGAGCACCCTCAATTTAAGTGGTACCGATATTGGTGACCAAGGGGTAGCGGCCATTACCAATTTGTCATTACTAAAGGCCCTCGATTTAGAAAATTGCAAGCGCTTGCGTGACAAGGGCATATCGCTTGTTGCAGCCCTCTACAATCTTCAGTGGCTGAACTTATCAAATACCAGAATTTCGGACAGTGGTCTATCGAGTGTTCGCCGCCTGTCCAAACTCAACACTCTGCGCCTTTCATTCACCCATATAACTGATAACGGTTTATTTGTCTTGCGTGACTTGCCTGAACTGCGCGCCCTCGACCTAGAAAATCTTGAAATCACTGGTGACGGCCTCAAGCATCTAGTCAACTGCCGCAAATTGAAAGATCTCAAACTTTCATCAAGCAGCATCATTGATAGTAGTATTCAATACTTAAGTGCGCTGCCAGCATTAGAAGAACTAGACTTAAGAAACACCCTAATTACTGCAGAAAGCCTAGAAACACTGGCACAAATCAAAAGCTTGAAAAAACTTGTGTTGATGGGTACCAATGTTATGTATAAAGACCTTGTCAAACTCAGTGCCTTAACCGAATTGGAGACGCTCACTTTTCATGACGTAGAAGCTACCCGCGCTGAGAAAGCAGCTCTAAAAGCCGCTTTACCAGATACAAAAATTCAATTGCTTGACCGCGAAGTAAACTACTCATAACCAGTACTGATATTTAGTAATTTGAGGTATCTAGATGCCCACAGAGTTGCTGCAAGAAAAAATAGCCGCAGCGATTGCTTCATTTAATAGAGGCGGCCACGAGCAAGCCGAAGCCTTTTGTCGCCAAGCTCTAGCATTTAAAGAACCTTCTGAGCTGGCCGATCGCTGGGCCGCAGAAGCCTTTGGCAATCTCGGTATGGCCTTTATGAGCGTAGCTAAGTTCTCAACCGCTGAATTATGTTTAGAACGCTGCATCAACGTGCTAGAGAACGATAAGAACATTCACCCATCAACACTTGCGCAACTAATTTCAAATCGCGCCAGTTGTTTTCTTGCCGAAGAGAAATTTGCCGAGGCCTTACCTCTTTGCGAAAAGGCCTGGGGAGTAGCTGAGCTTGCCGGCAAATCTAGCGACGAGCAAAGACCAGTATTTCTATCAAACCTAGCCAGTGCCTACTATAAGCTAGAACGCTTTCGCGAAGCTGAATGTTATTACAAACTGGCTATAGAAGCTGCAGAAAACATCTGGGGAGACCATGAACTTGTGGCCGTCACCCAAAACAACCTGGCCAACTGTTGCCGAGACCAGGAGAAATACGACAAGGCGGTGGAACTCTACAATCTTTCTATTGCTTATTTCACTGATAATGGTGGCGCTAGCCCAGATCTTGCCTTCTCTCTCAATAGCTACGCCGACTGCCTGCGTAAAATGGGCAATGAGACAGAGCTAGCGAAAGTGACAGCCCGGCTAGCTGAAGTAGAAGAAGAATTGGAGCTGCAAGCAGACTAGATAGCTCTAGTAGGCCAGTTCTGCTATATCAGTCTTTTTAGGAAAGTCTTTTTAGAGAAGTTTTTCAATATCGGCTGAAATATCAGCAGGCTCTACATTTGGTGCATAGCGCTTCACGATATTGCCATCACGATCAAGCAAAAATTTAGTGAAGTTCCATTTGATGTCTTTTAAGCCCAACAAGCCTGGTGCTTTGTCAGTCAAATATTTGTAAAGCGGATGGGCCTGATCGCCGTTGACTTCAATCTTGTCAAACATCTGAAAATCAACACCATAGTTCTTCTGACAAAAAGCACCAATTTCAGTGCTATCGCCAGGTTCTTGAGCGCCAAACTGATTACAAGGGAAACCAAGCAGACTAAGGCCGCGCTTCGCATATTCTTCATGCAATTTCTCAAGACCAGCAAATTGAGAGGTGAATCCACACTTGCTCGCGGTATTGACAATTAACATAACATTGCCTTTGTATTGCTCTAACTTGATCTCTTTTCCATCAAGAGCTTTGGCAGTGTATTCGTAAACTGTACTCATCTTCTTCTCCCTCACTCGACATGCGAATTCTTTTGTAGTCAATTTGTAAGCAATCTTTAGGCCATTTGCACAACAGTATCATGGGCGACCACAAAGACTCTATCAGTTCGGCTCGGTCGAATGGTGTAAGAACCTGTAAAAACGCCATAAGCAGGCAGTATGGCGTACTGTGAACGCAACCAGAAGCAAGGCAGGCGCTCATGCTGCTTACCTTGCCCCGAAAGCGTAACAGACGGGTGCAGATGGCCACAAAGAACATAGCCTTCCTTACTTTTGATCAAGTCGTGAGAGTAAACGAAAGGAGCTTCGACCATATGACCGTGAACTATATCAAGCTGCCAACTTTGAGGCAGCTGAACCTTGCGATCATGATTGCCAAGCACCAGAGTGACGGCCAAACTCTCATGGTCGGCTCGAAAGCGCTCAAACACTTCCACCTCAGCGTCGGTCATGCCGTCTTGGGCATGGACAAGGTCGCCTAAAATAATCAGGCGTGAGGCAGATAGGTCTTTGACCAGTTGACCCAGCCGCAGCAGATCAAAATTAGTAATACCATCGGGGGCAAAGAAGTGGCGTGAACGAAAGGAGGCTGCTTTGCCAATGTGAACATCGGCTACCACAAGACTGCGGCTTTCTGGGATAAACATTGCTTTTTGCCCTAGCAAAACTACCGCTTGCCCGGCAAGCACAACAGGCAGGGCGCCTTGAGGAAGCAGTTCCGGCTCGGTAGAAGCTTGAATACTAGATCTTAGATCACTAGACTTGAGGTCACTAGAATTCAAATCACTAGAATTCAGATCACTAGATTTCAGTTTGTCAGATTCCAAATTTAGCGCCTCATATCTTTTGCAAGATCAAGCTGCATGCGCAAGATGCGCTGAGCCAATTTCTCAGACGTAAGTTTACCGCGCAGTCTATCTACCATCAGAGGCAGACAAAAAGGTGATGCCTTGCTGAGCGAAACTTCAACAATCTCGCAGCCGGCTAAGCGGCTCAAAGCACCAATCATTCGACTAATCTCCAGATGTCTCTCCAAAACTTCGTCATGGGCCTGGCGCACAAGTAAATTGCCTGGGTCAAAGTCAACAAAGACATCGTAGAGTAGCCCGCTTGAAACTTGCACCTGTTTTACAGTTTTGTTAGCTCCCGGATAGCCCTGAAAAATCAGCCCTGCCACCCGTGCAATTTCTCGGAATTGGCGCTTCGCCATCTCAGTAGAGTTGAGACAGGCGTGAATATCTTCCAACAAATTGTCATAGCGAAAGTTTCTGAAAAATGAAGCGGCATCAGCGTCATCATCACCAAAGGGTATTGGGCGATCCGAAAGGATTTCAAAGCCCCAGTCGTTCATGGCGATAGAGTAAGTAGAGGGGCTGATGCGCGACAACTGATAGGCCACAAGTATGGCAATTCCTTCGTTGACGAGGCGGCCCTCAAAAGGATAAACAAAAAGATGGTAGCCATCCCGCGACTTATATTTCTCAACGAGAATCTGATCTAGCTCAGGTAAACTTGAGCGCTTTGCTTGCAATTCTAGAAGAGGGCGCAAGAAAGTCATCTCAACGTCGCCAAAATCGCCGGCACTAGCCTTGCTTATGAGTAAGCGCACTTCATAGGCCAACTCACTCGACAGGGGCAGGCGGCCCCCCATCCAGCGCGGAATGATGCCTGATTTGATCGGTGAAATTCTCACCCGCGCCTTCATTCCACGGACTTCTACAAGTTCAAGATAGCGACCAGCAAAAATAAAGCGATCCCCTTTTTTAAGGCGACTAATAAACGATTCTTCCACCTGGCCAATTCGCTCACCAGAAGTGAAACATACTTCCATAGCTTGATCTGAAACAATAGTGCCAATCGATAAGCGATGCTTTAAAGCCAGAGCCTTGTCTGAAATTACATAGACTTCGTCTTCTTGACGAATGCGTTGGTGCTCAGGATAAGCTTTGAGAGCCGCACCACCAGTACCAACAAAGTTTAGTATCCAGGCCCAATCTTCTTTGCTTAGATCGGCAAAGGCGTGGGTTGCCCTCACTTCCTCATACAATTCGTCAGGTTTGAAACCCGTGCCGAGGGCAATAGTGACCACATGCTGACAAAGTACATCTATCGAATTTCGCAGAGGATAGCGCGATTCAACCTTGCCTTTACTTATAGCAATGCGGGCAGCAGCCATCTCTACAAGTTCAAGAGCATGACTGGGCACCAGATAAAGTTTGCTGACTAAACCAGGGCTATGGCCGCTGCGCCCAGCTCTTTGCATAGCCCGAGCCACACCCTTGGGGCTGCCGATTTGCACCACTCGGTCTACTGGTGAAAAATCGACACCCAAGTCAAGACTAGAAGTTGATACCACAAATTTGAGGCGCTCTTCTTTGAGCGCCAGCTCAACCCAACGGCGTACATCGCCGTCAAGAGAGCCGTGATGGAGGGCAGCTACACCACAGAAGTCTTCACGAGCCTCAATGATGCGCTGATACCACTGCTCTGTTTGCGAACGAACATTGGTAAAAACTATCGATGTTCTCCCACCATCAATGAGCTTAATTACTTCATCAATCATCGGCAGGCCGGTATGGCCAGTCCAGGGTAAGTTATCCAGACTAGCCGGCAAGACTGATTGCGCCACTACTTCTTTATTGATCTTGGCCTGGACGATACAAGATTTAGACTTAGATTTGGATTTAGACTTAGCTCGATCATGACTACCCAGCAGGCAATCTAACGACTGCTCCAAATTGCCGATGGTGGCAGACAGGCCCCAAATACGCAAGTCAGGAGCGAGCTTGCGCAGGCGAGCTAAAGCTAACTCGACTTGCACACCGCGCTTATTACCTATTAATTCATGCCATTCATCAACCACCACTAGTTTGAGATGTTTGAATTTTTCAGCACTATTTTCATACGAAAGCAAAATAGAAAGGCTTTCAGGAGTAGTAATCAATGCTGAGGGCAAATTGTCTTTTTGCTTGGCGCGGCGACTAGAAGAAGTATCACCAGTGCGTGTTTCAACAGTGAAAGGCAAATCAAGATCGCGTACTGGCTCTTCAAGACTCAAAGCAATATCGTGAGCAAGAGCACGAAGGGGAGTCAACCACAAAACAGTAAGAGGTAAGTGACCACGAGTATCTTTCTTGCTGACAATTATGTCACTAAGATCGCCATGGCTCATCCACTCTATCAGTGGTGCTGGCCAAATGGCATAGGTTTTGCCAGTGCCAGTAGAGGCATGAATGAGACCGCTATAGCCATCGAGATAGCGCTGCCATGCCTCCTTCTGAAAGTCAAAAACTTGCCAGTTTTTCTTTTGAAACCAATCTACTAACGGCTGCGAACCAAGGGGATTAGAGTTGGTCATTACTTGTCAGTCGCCAACGGGCTTTTCATAAAGGTCTCGCTAACTCATGCTTATTTTGGTCATTTTAGCGCCAATAGACAGAGTTAGCCCGTCGTTTTCAGAAATACTGAGTACTCAAGCATTTTGCAAAATTGAGAGTGCCATGATGTTGTTTTAGGAAATAGTTGTATATACAACTATTTCCTAAACTAGAAGACAATCACCAATAGCTAGTCCAGCACAAGAGCAAAATGATACTAAGGGTTCTTGTTAGATGCCCCTTGACCAGGGTCAGAGCCAGGAGGTGGACCAACACTATCGCTATCGGGTTCTGAACCAGGAGAGCCTTTTGAGTCACTAACCGAGCCTGCCATATCACCTAATGACGGCTGACTATTGCCAATGCTGCTAGGTGAGTCGGTACCAGCTCCCGCAGAAGGAGAAGTGATAGAACTGTCCCAGGGCGCACTGCTACTTGGCGACATTTGCATTTGCTGATTGGCCTCACCAGGCTTCATGGTTTCATTCTTGCAAGCAAGACTGGTGGTGTTGTCATTTTGATCCATTTTGTGATTGAGAATTGACTCTGACTTGTTAGGCTTAGCTGAATCATTTGTTTCAGGATTCGGTTTAGCTTTAATTTCATAGCCGTTCTTATCAAAGTTGACATCAATCTTTGGATAATGCTGAGGGTCTTGCTTCGATTCTCTTTGATAGCCTCGAATGGCATCGAGTTGCTCACCAGCAGACATTCCCTTTAATGCATGAGCGACTTCGCAGCCCTGCCTATTGCGCAGGGCCTCAGATACATCCGGTTTAAAAGAAGAGGCAGAGATCGACTGCTCACCAAAGTTATGTGAACCCATAATGGTGCTCCTCAAAGAAGGGAAGAAAACAAGCTAACGAGCTAACGAGCTAACAAGCTAAAGGAAATAGAGACTTTAGTAAGGCTTGCAGTGCATTAACGCAAAAGTCTTGTGAAATTGTTGTGAGTGAACGTGACACTACTGTGACGGCGAAAGCCTATTTGCCATAGACTTCAAGCATTTCATGCAACTGAGCCAGGGTGTCAGCCTCTTCAATGGGCTTGTCTGGCCGCAGACGAGCAATGCGCGGAAAGCGCACGGCAATTCCCGATTTATGTCGGGGAGACTTTTGAATACCCTCAAAGGCAATTTCAAACACTAAGCCCGGCTTGACAGTGCGCACCGGCCCGAATTTCTCAAGTGTATTTTTGCGCACATAATCATCAACTGACTTCATCTCTTCATCAGTCAATCCTGAATAGGCCTTAGCCACCGGCACCAGCTGACCGTCATGCCAAACAGCAAAGGTATAGTCACTATACAAGCTAGCCCGGCGGCCATGGCCCCTTTGCGCGTAAACTAGAACCGCATCCATCGAAAGTGGATTAATCTTCCACTTCCACCAATCGCCCCGTTTTCGGCCCACACCATATACAGAGTCACAGCGCTTAAGCATGATCCCTTCAACTTTTAGCTTGCGACTGTCTTGTCGCAAAACAGTAAGAGCTTGCCAACTATCGGCCGACAATTCCGCCGATATTCGCAGGTGCTCACTCAAGGTGCCACGGCAGCTGGGTGCAGCGTCGCACTGTCCTGGCATCAAAATTGACAGGAGTTTTTGTCGACGTGCCACCATAGGCTCTTGCCTTATATCTTGACCAGCAGTTTCTAAAATATCGTAAGCCATAAAGATACAGGGCACTTCTGATAAAAGCTTCTTGCCTACAGTCTTTCGCCCAATGCGCTGTTGCAAGAGAGCAAAGGGCATCACATCGCCCTCCGACCAGGCAAGAATCTCACCGTCCAAAACCGTGCCATTAGGCAAGCGAGAAGCAGCAGTCATAATTTCGGGGAACCGTTCACTAATCAACTCTTCGCCACGAGACCAGATAAATACCTGACCATCACGTTTGATTACCTGAGCGCGTATGCCATCCCATTTCCACTCAATTTGGAAATCTTTGATATCACCTAGGCTGTCCACTTCCTCCTGAATCGGATAAGCCAAATAAAATGGATAAGGAGTCGAGGCCATTGCATCAGCTGTTTCAGCAGCAATCAACTGTTCATACCACTGCGCCGATGGCTCCCAGTTGCCCATCATGCGGTGTGCCACTACATTTGGGTCAATTCCGCTAACCGTAGCTAGAGCCTTTGTCACCATCTGCTGCGAGACACCGACACGAAAGCCACCAGTTATTAGTTTGTTGAAAATGAATTTCTGATCGAGAGAGAGCTTAGCCCAGGTTTCAACTAAGTGAGCTGCTGTGTCACTATCATCTAAATTGCGCAATACCAGCAAATAGCGCTCAACAAATTCAGTCAAGTCAACATCTAGACCAGCACTAGATTCAGGCAGCAGCAAAGCCATCGTTTCAGCCAGGTCGCCAACATTGTCATAACACTCTTGAAAGAGCCAGGGTGCTAGACCTGATAATTCGATGGTCAACTGTTTAAGCAATGCTGTTGGTGCTAATCGACGCAGTTTACGACCGGTGAGAAAAAAGACAGCCCAGCTGGCATCACTACTAGAAGCCTGCTGAAAATAGCTTACGAGAGCATCTGACTTCTCACCTGTTTTTGTGGTGCGGTCAACAGTTTGATAGAGTTCGACAAAGGTTCTCATTGCAGAGTACCAGCCTCATTCTCAGTAGTGGTTTCTTTGTCGGCATCAAGCTTGTCGCTGCCTTCCTCACCAGTAAAGGCTGTCTCTAAGGCATGGGCGTCAAGGCCAAGATCCGTTAAGTAGCGCACCAGTGGTGGTGTATAACCGTGAGTGACAAGTACTCGCTCTGCCCCAGTGGCAGCAATTGTTTCAGTTAAGCCTTGCCAGTCAGCGTGATCTGACATCACAAAGCCCCGATCAAGCGAACGTCTACGTCGGGCTCCTCGAACGCGCATCCAGCCAGAGGCAAAAGCATCAGAACTCTTACCAAATTTTCGCGCCCATAAACTATCTTGAGCATTGGGTGGAGCTACCACTAAGGCATTGCGACCAATGTCCTCTTTCTTCACATCGCCAACATAAGTTGTCGCCGGTAGCTTGACGCCACAACCGCGGTAGACAGCATTTAACGCTTCCACTGCACCGTGAGTATAAATTGGACCAATCGATGGATCAACGCTCATTAGTAGGCGCTGCGCCTTCCCCAAGGAATAGGCATACAAAATGCTAACCTTGCCTTCATTGGCATTGGCCTGCCACCACTGATTTACTTCTGCCGCAATTATTTCGGGAGAGGGAAAGCGATAGATTGGCAGGCCGAAAGTTGATTCAGTGATAAATGTATGGCAGCGCACCGGCTCGATTGCCTGACAGCTGGGATCTCTTTGGGTTTTATAATCGCCTGAGACAACGCAAATTTGGCCCTTATGTTCGATGCGAATTTGAGATGACCCTAAAATATGGCCAGCGGGATGGAAGGAAACAATGGCATCCTTAATAGTAATTGGCAGGCCATAATCGATGGTTTCAATCTTTGCCTCTTCCCCCAAGCGCAGCCGCAATATTCCTCTTGAGTCAGTGTGAGACAAATAAGAAGCAGAACCAGAGCGCGCATGATCTGAATGGCCGTGAGTAATCAGGGCGCGCTTGACCGAACGCCATGGATCAATATAAAAGTCTCCGGCCTGGCAATACAAACCTTGTTCAGTTACGCGGACGAGATCTTCAGCCATAGGTTAGAGAGATTCCAGAGTTTCGGAGTTTCAGATTTTCAGAAAACTAGTACGGCAAATATATTGTGACAGTCTGCAATATATTTTTCCTGTTTTCCTTCTCTCTAGCTTTGCTTCAATTTGAAGCCTGCAACAAGGCCAGCGCTTCTTTATTGTCTTTAGAGAGCTTAAGTACAGATTCAGCCTCGGCTTTAACCAGTTCATTTTTGCCTAGAGCTTTAGCTATAGTGGCACATTTGAGATGATACTCAATATTTGATGGACTGCAAGCCGTGGCCTTCTGCAAATCGGCCAGAGCCTTTTCAGGCATTTGATTTTTAAAATACGCAGAAGACCTGCCGAAGTAAAAGTCTCCGGCATCGTGATCAAGCCTAAGGCCGCTGGTATAAGTATCGATAGCATCAAGATAACTACCTTGACGTAACTGACAGTTGGCCAAAACTTCTATCGCCTTTAGATATTTAGGGTTATTCTTCAGCAGCCCTCGACATTGATGAATAGCCAGACCATACTCCCCAAGGCTATAGTGACAAAGTACCTGGCCTAACATGGCCTCCTTAAGATAAGCACTCTTCTTCATGGCAATTATGGTTTGATAGTCGGCCATGGCCAACTGATAAGAGCGAGTAGCGTAATAGCAAGAAGCTCTGTCTAAAAGGGCTTTGTCATTCTCATGATTAAGCTTGATGGCCTGAGAAAAGTCAGCAATCGCTGGCTCGTGCTTCTGCCACTGCATGTATATGTCGCCACGCTTTACCAGCAAGCTTTCGCTGCCGTTAATCTCTATAGCTTTGTTCATGACTTCAACAGCCTTAGCCCACTCTTGAGATCTAAGGTAGCCATCGCACTGATTAATCAACTCAGCCAACCGATCAGTCTTGTTAGCGCCAAAGGGGAAATTGGACCGCGAACCGGCCGATCCAGCTCGAAGGTTGTAATTCAAAAAGGCGGCTAACCCAGAGGCGGCCACAATAACTACTGTGATTATCGGCACGAGCGGTATCTTTGCCACGACAAGAACCTAAAAACTAGTTTGCAACCACGGCGAATTCTTTCAGGGTCAATATAATGATCTCTGTTAGCTATCCCTGATTAGCAAGTCCCTTTTATTACCGATCTCTATCATACTGGTGTACTGAAGAAGCTTGAAGCGAACCATGGAAACAAATAAAAAACAGTCAGCAATCAAAAGGAACAGACAAGGCAAAATTCAACCCACATCAGCTGCAATTGGGCTAGCAGTGGGAATAGCCTTGGCCACAGCCTTTTTCGCCGGTCGCCAGTCAATTAATTCGGCCGATATCGGCCAATCTACCGCTAGTCAGTCAGATAGCAACCTGGTCACATCAGTAAGGCACCCGGCTGCAAATCTAACCACTCCTGGGGCACAGGGAGCCAGAGGCGCAGCGATCGGGGCCAGTACCATTGCCGACATTGCCCAAGAGGCAGGGGCTTGGGTAGTCAACATCGACACTACCAAAGTCATTAGTTTTGCTCCGCAACCAGAGATTTTTGCCTACGGTGACCAACAATTTGTAGTGCAGCAACCGGCCCAAGTAGCTCAACAAAGGGGCATTGGTTCGGGTCTAATTATCAGAGCCGACGGCTATATTCTCACTAACAACCATGTGGTTGGCCGCGCCGACCAAATCAAAGTGACCTTATCTGATAAACGTGTTTTCGAAGGTCAGGTAATAGGTCGCGACCAAGACAATGACTTGGCTCTAGTGAAAATTGCCGCTAAAAACCTCCCGGTGGCACGAATAGGCGCCAGCAGTAAAGTCAGACCGGGCGACTGGGCCATTGCTATTGGTTCGCCAGCCGGACTGGATCACTCGGTCACCCTTGGCATCGTTAGCGCCCTGGGCCGCTCACTTTTCGAAATTTCGGAGCGCGGCCAGCTCATTCAAACTGATGCTGCCATTAACCCAGGCAACTCTGGGGGCCCCCTTCTCAATATTCAAGGTGAAGTAATTGGCATTAACACAGCAGTAAGCAGCTCAATGGGAACGGGTCACCAAATCCAAAATATCGGCTTTGCCATTCCCTCTGAAGTATTTCAAGACACTGTCGAGCAGCTGCTCGCGTCAGGGGAAGTGAAACGTCCTTACGTCGGTATCTTGATGCAAGAGCTAACACCAAACTTGCTGCAAGAGCTTGCCTTACCCCCAACACTGCGGGGAGTTCGGGTAGCCAAAGTTACTGCTGGAAGCCCCTCGGCGGAAGCAGGGATTGAAGAAGGAGACATTGTCACCGGTGCCGATGGCAAAGAATTCTCATCAGTAGAGCAGTTGAGAGCCAATGTGCGCAGCCACAAAGTTGGCGAGACTGTTGTCTTTCAGGTTCTGCGCCAGGGCAAAAGCCTTCCAATCAAGGTCATAATTGGCGATTTGAAAGCTTACCGCCATCAATAAGGCTTAAAAGCTTAAAAGAGGACCGCGGGGTTTGGCACGGGTACAATAAGTACTCGTAGCTAGGGTTAGAGTTAATGCCCCGAAAAAGTGAAATCAAATTTCACCACTATCGAGAAATTGCAGCCATGGCAACGTGGTGGAAAGCAATCTTTCTCACACCTATTTGGGCGTTCCTGTTGATCATGCCATTTGGAGCGTTCGTAAGATACTTCCTCCCAAGTAGTGTGTGGATTCCCAGTTTTATACTTGCAGTTATGCTCGGGCTCTTGTATTTTCTCCGAGATCTCAACCGCCGCTTTGTTACGGTCACAGACAAAGATGTCTACTTTGGTATGGGCAGCTATAGCCTGAGCAATTTACGGCGCATAAAAATTGGTTATGCCTTTCGCTTCTTCAATATATTGCCGACAAAATTAGTTCTAGATTTTGAAGAGGAGGGAGAAGTCCGGCACCTCGATTTAAATCTAGCCTCAATTAGCTGGCAAGACAGCGAGGCCATGCTCGATCTATTAAGTAGGCGGGTTTCACAACTAAAGATAGACGATGACGTAGAGCGCTTGTTACAGTCACGCAAACCACTAGTAGTATCACCAATACAAGATCCAGATCATGTAGAAATGAAATATCACTGCAAGCGCCTTGCCGAAGAATTGCCAGCAGTCTTAGAGCACACGATATATGAATGGTCACGAGTAGTTGGCCCAATTGGCACTTTGCTTTTATGCACACCAATTTGGCTCTATTTCAATTGGATTCTCTTTAATGCTCTACGCGACTACAACGATGTAGCTGCCAATCAAGTCTTTTACGACACTCTGGCGCGCTATCTGGTCGACCTCAATGGTGCAGCATCGACTGGTGTATCGATATTCCAGCAGCTGCTAAATATGATTACGGCGTCTCCGTTTGTCACCATTGGCTTCGGTCTCTTGTTTGCTTATGGCTTGTTTCATTTTGTTGTTACTAGCCTGCTCACCCCAAACAAAATGACAATAAACAGAGAAGAATTATCTCTCGATATGTGGGCTCATCTCTTTTCATACAATTCAACCACGGTCAAATGGAAAGAGGTAGAACATGTCTCTTTGCTAGCTCCAGGCGGCAGTGCAGATCCTAAGAAATGGGAAATTGTCTTCGCTGGGCAAAAGAACAAAGTACTGGCTAAGCTTCCCCTTGCTTCAGTCAGCAGTGAAGACAGGGCCAAGCTAGCCAGCGCCATCGAACGATTTTCTCCCAAATCAACTGTTGAAGCACAACTAACAGAAGCCCTCCGACCGAAGCAAGATAAATCGTATACAGAACTCTGGCTGCAATCATTGTCTAGCAGCTCACGCACCAATTTAGACCCACTAGAATCTGGTCACACACTCAAAGCTCGCAGCTACGAAGTAATCTCCACCCTGGCAATAGGAGGTGAGGGCATTGCTTACCTGGCCCACGATCTAAGATCAATTGAGAGCGGTACGGTATCGGATGTAGTACTGAAGGAGACATTGATTCCGGCATATATTGATAAAGAAATTCAACAACAATGTGTGGAACGCTTTGAGAGAGAGGCCAGGCTTCTCAAAGATCTTGAAAGCGAACACATTGTTGGCCTGAAAGACTATTTCATCGAAGATAAGCGCTGCTACTTAGTTTTGGAATATATAAAGGGCCAGAGCTTGAGGCAATTAGTAACCGAAAAAGGCGCTCTTGAGCCAGAGCTAGTACTTGACCTGGCAAAACAAATGGCTGAAATTCTGACTTTCTTGCATAGCAAACAAATTATTCATCGCGACTTCACTCCCGACAATTTAATCATGCAAGAGAGCGGTAGGCTCAAGCTTATCGACTTTAACGTCGCCCGTGAATGGGATAAAGACGATGGCAAAACCGGCACAATAGTCGGCAAGCATGCCTATGTACCGCCAGAGCAATTCAGGGGAAAGCCCTGCGAGGCAAGCGACATTTATGCCCTCGGCGCCACACTCTTCTACCTCACAACTGGCGAAGATCCAGAGCCAATTTCTCAGTCTTCACTAGAGCAAGTAAACAACCAAGAAAGCTCGTCATGGACAAAGTTAAGCACCATAATCAAAGCTTGCACAGCCATGTCACTTAAAACAAGACTGGCAAATGCCACAGAATTGAGCAAAGCACTTAATATTGAGATTGAAGCGGCACCACTTGCAGACATTGCGCCTGCTGGCGAGACAACGGGAAACACAGCAGCAGAAACAATAGAAAGCGACGGAGCTAAGATTTCACTGAGGAGTAAAGGCCTCCCCGAGGCAATCAGTGTAGAGAGTCGAAACGCTGAAAAAACGACAAAGATCGCCGAGGAACAACCATGGCAGAATTAAATGCATTGGACCGCCGCGATGAAGACTCCCAGACTATTTGCTTAGACTATTCAGACCAAGCCCGTCAATCACTCTTAACCTCGTTGCGTATGTCTATAGTGGTGTGGGGTCTGATACCAGCAGTAATAAGTGCTTTTGGCTTATTCAATCTATTGATATCAATAATTTCCCACAACGAAAACGACAGGTTAAACGACTGGGCTCTGATATCCATCGGCCTGATCATTCCAACCTTGGTCTTAATCGCCATTCGTAATTTAAGCAAGGCACATCTGCTGTTAGACAAAAACGGCTTAGAAATTCCGCCTGATTTACTCTCGACCCGACTCAAGGCGCAGTACATTCCCTGGCATAGCATCAACAAAATTGCCTTTCATCAAAGTGAGCCTGACAAACAAAAGAAGATTGAATCGCCCCTAAAAAGCGACCAGATCGTGCTTTATCTAAAGCAACAGCAGCCGGTAGCTATAAAACTTGATCGCCTTGATATAGCCAGTTGCGAAAAGCTTTTAGTTTGCTTAGATGTCTTTGCGGGCGGTGTCGAGCGTGAGTCTCTTGAGGTATTGAGTAACCTCATAAAAACTCATTTACGTGATCAAGCCAACCAGAGTTTGGCGGCCCTGGCGAGAGGCAATGTTCTCAGCCACACAGAGTTATGGGAAGACGAGCTAAAGAGGCGCTTTCGCGCAGCCGCTTTTATGCCCCTTGAGCCGGGGGTGATCATGCGCAATGGCAGTTTGACTGTACTGCGCCAACTGGCTCTCGGTGGTCTTTCAGCGGTCTACCTTGGGCAACTAGAAAATAATAGCTTGGTGGTGCTGAAAGAATCAGTGGTGCCCGACGACGCTAAAGTTGAACTCAAAGACAAAGCCAGAGAGATGTTTGCCCGAGAGGCCAGTTTATTAATCAAGCTACAGCATCCAAACATAGTGCCTGTGCTCGATTACTTTGTCGAGAACAGCCGCAGCTATCTTCTGCTCGACTATATCAGCGGCCAAGATTTGCGCCAATATGTCAAACAGAGCGGCCGGGTGCGCGAAGGTTTAGTGCTGCAATGGGCTCATCAAATCGCCGTTATCATCGACTATTTGCACAAGCAAGAGCCACCTATCATTCACCGCGATCTAACTCCTGACAATTTAGTTCTGCGCCCAGATGGAACTATTGTCGCCATTGATTTTGGCGCCGCCAACGAATTTATTGGCAACGCCACCGGAACCTTTGTGGGCAAACAGTCTTATATCTCCCCAGAACAGTTTCGCGGCAAGGCTTGCTTGCAAAGCGATATTTATGCGTTCGGCGGAACTCTTTACTATCTACTAACCGGCGAAGATCCCGAAGCACTCAGTCAATCGGAGCCTGCTGAAATTATTGAAGTCTCTCCCCAGTTAAATGATCTGGTTAAATGCTGCACTGATCTCGAACTAGAGACTAGAATTAAATCGGCGTCTGAAATAATTGAGTCGCTACAACGTATCTCCCAAGAAAAAGTATTGTGATTATGAGCGACAACCAAGACCAGAAAGCTAGCGGCAACAACGATTCGAAGTGGCGCGAAAAGCTCACTCCCGAGCAATATCATGTCGCTCGCGAAAAAGGCACAGAGAGAGCTTTCACCGGTAAGTACTGGGATTGCCATGAAAAAGGGATTTATCGCTGCGTCTGCTGCGGCGCTGAATTATTCAGTTCTGAGCACAAATTCGAATCGGGCTCCGGTTGGCCCTCCTTCTATTTGCCATTAAAAGAGGAGCACATTGCCGAGCACCGAGATATGACACACGGGATGTTGCGCACTGAAGTTACCTGCAAAGAGTGCGGCGCTCACCTTGGTCACGTCTTTCCGGATGGGCCCAAGCCAAGCAATTTACGCTACTGCATCAACTCAGCTTCTCTAGAGCTTGAGCCCAAAGACTGAAACAATCGCTGAGGCCCATCTATGAGCACGATCTTGCTGGCAGAAGTTGATGACAACGTCACCATTTTGGTTTCGACATTGCTTGCCGCTCGGGGCCATACAGTTGAAACCCGCTCCGATGGCAAGGAGGCAATTGAGCTGATTCGAAGCCAGCCCTTTGATTTGCTTATTATTGGTGATCAATTAAGCGACATTGACGGCATAGGACTAATTGTCAAAATACGCGCTGTCAATTCACAAATTCCAATTGTGTTCATTTCAAAAACCTGGCGCGAAGCAGCGGTCTACAAGCGCTTGACCCAAGACTTTAAAGTTAGCCTGGTAATTCATAGACCACTCAAAGCTGGTTTATTCGGAGCCCAAATCGATAGCATTTTTGCTTCGGCCGAAAAATCAATTCAATCGCATGTTGAGCACGAAGAGGCAATTATCAACACCCTGCAAGGCAACTATTTAAAGGTCTTGCCAGAGCGCTTTGCCAAGATTGAAAAAGCCATCGCCCAGTCAAAAGAGAATCCCGATGATGCTGCTAGCTTATTAGAAGCAATCAGGCTGGCTCACAACCTCAAAGGAACTGCGGCTTCATGCGGCTTTGGCGTGCTCGGTGAGTCGGCTAGTTCACTAGAAAAAGCCCTCGATGCCATCAGAGAAAATAAGCTCACTCACCACGAAACGGCCTGGGAAGAAATTGATCTAATTGCTAACCTGGTCAGAGGCAACGCTCAGTCTCTCACGGGAGACCCGGTGGCCCAGGTAGATAAACGGGCCTTTGCCACCATCGAAACTCTAGAAGAAATGAATGCGCCCATTCCGCCACCACAATCAAGCGTTCCTTATGAGCCCCAAGATAACTTTGATACTTACGACGATTCAGCGTCAGTGCGTGTCATGGTTTTTAGCTCAGACGTTATGCCGGCCCATAAGCGAATTGGTCACAAAGATACTGGCATACCGGTGCAAGTAATTGTCAGCCAGACCCACGAAGATGCCCTGATTAAAGCAGGCAAGCTCTCACTTGATGCCGTCTTAATTGACATAGATGTGACCCAACCAGCACCGGCTCTCAACTTAGCTCGCGAGCTGCGTTCGCTTCCTGGTTATGAGACCCTACCAGTAGCGTTTCTTTCTACTTCAAAGCAGCAAAAGTATATAGAAGATTCCACCCATGCAGGCGCCTCACTCATGCTAGAGAAGCCCTTGCAGACTGATATTTTTAACGACGCCATTGAGTATCTGGTCAATGCCAGACAAGGCGGAAGACCGCGCATCTTAATTGTTGACGATGATGATGACTTTGTTCGAATCGTTGCTTCGGCCCTGGGGCAAGAAGGAATGTTGGTGCGGCAACTAGCTGACCCGACAAACTTACTGCAAGTAATTCAAGAATTTCATCCGGACCTGGTGCTACTCGATGTCACTGTACCAATTTTGAGTGGCTACGATGTCTGTAGAATGATTCGTACTGCTGCTCATTTTCAAGACTTGCCAATCTTATTTCTGACTGGACAAACTGGCCTAGAAACCCGGCTGGCCGCCTTTGAAGCTGGTGGCGACGACTATCTTCCTAAACCAGTAGCACGAGTAGAGCTACTTACTCGAGTTAAAGTTAGGCTTGAACGTGCTCGCATGCTGAAAGAGCGCTCAAATAAAGATATATTGACCGGCTTATTGATCAGACGAGCTTTTATGGAACAGCTCAATGATATGTCTGAAGAATCTAAGCGCAACGGCTTAATCTTCAGCCTTGCTCTCATCGACGTCGATCACTTCAAGAAAATCAACGACCAATATGGGCACTTAGCTGGTGACCGGGTACTGGCTAATTTTGGTCAGCTCTTAAAGAAACGCTTTCGGGTTGAAGACTTCCGCGGCCGCTGGGGCGGCGAAGAGTTTATGGTGGCATTCCGCCACATCCAAAAAGAGACGGCACAAGGCGCTCTACAAAGAGCCCTTGAAGAATTGCGAGCCCTTGAATTTAACGGCGATCACGGCGAAAACTTTGGTATTACATTCAGCGCCGGTCTTGTTTCATACCCCGATGACGGCAGCGATATAGAAGATCTAATTCGCAAGGCCGATGAGCGACTCTATCAGGCCAAGAAAAATGGGCGTAACTGCTTAGTGGCTAAAGACTAGTTGGATCTGAGCAATTTGGTAAGCAAACAAAATTGTAGTGAAAGACTAATTAAGACTCTGGCCGGGCACAAACACTATGGTGACAGAGAAGGATGGCAAAATTGTTGGTAGTTGAAGATGACGAGAACCTGCGCGAAACTGTGCAGGATTGGCTCATTTTTGAAAAACATACAGTAGAGATAGCCATAACTGGGCCAGAGGCTTTGGAGCAACTAAGCATTAGTCAATACGATTTAATTGTGCTCGACTGGTATTTGCCTGATATAGACGGTATTGAAGTGCTTAAGCGCTATCGCGCCAGCGGTGGCACGGCACCAGTATTGATGTATTCCGGTCGCGACTCTGATGAAGCAAGACAGGCTGGATTAGCTGCTGGCGCCACAAAGTTTCTGATAAAGCCATTTCGCCTCCAAGAATTATCAGCCACCATAAAGGAAGCTTTAGCAGAGACAAAGTCGTAGCCAATTTTGCAAAACAAATAATAGAGAATGAAAGGAAGTAATTAATGAGTTCTTTAATCCACCTAGTTTGTGACTACGCTCAAGGCGACCTGGCTTGGGCCGAAATCATTGCAGCTCTTTCGTGCAAGCTTCACGACGATACTCGCATACATAGCACGTCTGTGCACCCCTTTGACACAATTTCCACAGGCTTCATCGTGGCGCAACTGGCTCTGGCAGGCAGTAAACTCAGACCGTCAAACATGTTGGTATTTGCCAACACCGCACCACGCCGCGACAAGAAAGAAGCTCGACCAAACAATGAAGGTGAAGGTTTGCTTTTCGCCACTCTAAAAAACGGGGTGCAAGTGCTTGCTGTTAACTCAGGCAATTCTCTTTCATTTGTTCGCAATGACATTCAAGAACTCTGGAGCACAAATGTAGAAGAGCAAGGTAGTCAATTTCGCTCACGAGACTATTTCCCCTTAGCTGTAAGCAAAGCCTCAAGAAGCGACTTCTCATTTATTAATCACAAACTTTCAATAGAAGAGGTCGTCCCCGAACAGCCTAAAGAAGTAGTGGGTTATGTTGACTCCTTCGGCAATATAAAGACAACCATGCGCGCCGGGGACGCCAAGCTAGAGACTTTCACACCGGGAACTCGCCTGAAAATCACCATAGGGGGCCATGTCAGCACGGCCACTGTGGCAACCGGAAGTTTCAATATTATGGAAGGGGACTTAGCTTTTTCTCCCGGTAGCTCGGGGCACGATAAACGCTATTGGGAGATCTTTAAGCGAGGCGGCAGCGCTAGCGATGAGTTTGCTCACCCACCAGCGGGCTCTCCAATTAAAATTCAACCAGCATAATCGCCAAATCCCTTAATCTACCGATGACAAACCGTTATAACGGTTGACTAAATTGGTATGGTAAAGATAACACACCTTGACCACTACGTTATTTAGCCACTTAGTTATCTAGCCAAACGCCCGAAAGACCAGGATACATGATAGAAAAACAGGCAACAGCAGATGCCCTCCCCACATTATTGTTAGGGGCTAGCATAGTCTCACAGCCCAAGCTTGATGAGGCCTTGCTCACCGCTAAAAATTTAAACGTGCCACTTGCGCGCGCTTTGGCCATGCTCAATACTGTCAGCGAGACGACCATGCGAGTTGTCTTAGAAGCTGAAGAATTGGTGCGCTCGGACAAAGCGACAGTAGACCTTGCTCTCAAGGCTCTGAGGCTGGCCAGGCAGAACAATATGACTATGGAGGACGCCATAGGCGTTCTCAATTCAGTGCACAAAAAAACGCAGACAGTGCAGAGCATTGCCAACCCTCTCACTCAACTGCTCCTTTCAGCTGACTTGATCAATCCCGAGCAATTGGGAAGGGCTGTGATTAAAGCCAAAGATACCGGCATGCAGATGGGCCGTGTACTGGTGCTCAACCGCGATCTTTCAAGCTGGATGATGAACGCTGCTCTAACTGCGCAGCTACTGGTGCGCGACAACAAAGTAACCAAAGATCAAGCCATCCAAGCTCTCCTCACTGTAGGCAGAAGGCGCATTAGCATTGAGCAAGCGCTCTTTGAACTGGGCCTCTACTCTGAGAAAGCGGGTCAAACTGTCCGTATTGGCGAACTAGTATTAATGGCTGGTTTTCTCTCAGACGGCGACATGCTGGAATGTATCGAGATTGAACTAGTCAAAGAAAAACAATTTGGTCAGATTCTTTTAGAACAGGGTCTAGTCACTCACGACCTCCTCGAAGCTGCAATTGTTTTACAAGATATGGTGGCCAATTCAACAGTTAAGGCCTTCCAGGCAGCCGAAGCACTAAAACAGGTAAAGGCTCGGGGAGTATCTGTTTATCAGGCTATTGCTGAGAATTATTCAGCAGCCCAAGCACAACCAAAAGAGTTCTTACCAGCCGATCTATTAGTGCAGGCTGGTTTGATTTCGTCTTCTGAAATTGAAAAAGTAGTTGATGTCAAAGAAAAGAGTGCTATCAAAGTTGGTAAGAAAGTTCTTGCCACCGGGGCAATGAGCGAACCAGTTCTTTACACCGCCTTGCGCACTTATTCGCTCTACACTCAAGGCTTCATTTCTTGTGACCAGGCCACTACTGCTCTGAAGAAATGCAAAGACGAAAATATTACTTTAGACGAGGCCCTAGCGAAGATGGGATGGAACGTTCCCGCTCGCATGCAATGGATATGGTGCTAAAAAAACTATTCCATAAAAATTCGGGCACGAGCTTCAGCTTTAGCGTGGGCATTTGCTTGGGCTTAGTTAGTGCAACAGCGCCAGCACTTGCTAGTGACTCAGCGCGGGAGCTCAGTGGCCAGATTGCAAAAGCACGTCCTAAAATTGGCCTGGCCCTCGGCGGCGGAGGAATGCGCTCAGCAGCTTGTGTTGGTGTTCTTAAAGTACTAGACGACGAGGGCATCCCCGTTGATGTACTAGTAGGCAGCGGCATGGGAGCGGTAGTTGGTGGCTTATATAGTGCCGGTGTAACACCGAAACATATCGAAGAACAATTCACCGAAAAGAAGCTGATGAGTGCCTATTTGACGATTCCACTGAAGTTGCGCATGCTCATCATTCCTCTTTTTTACACCCCCAGATTGGTTGGCATAGAGCCTTACGATGGACTCTATCGCGGCAAGAAATTTGCTACTTATTTGAACAAGCAAGTACCAGAAACAGAGCGCAATATCGAAGATCTAAAAGTTCCCTTTGGCGCAGTGGCAGTCAATTTGCTTGATGGCAAAACAGTCACTCTATCAAAAGGAAACTTGGGCAAAGCACTACAAGCAAGTGCCGCAATTCCTGCTTTGCGCAAACCTGTGAAACTATCTGACGGCATTCATGACGGCCTATTTGTAGATGGTGGCGTCCTCGTAAACATACCGGTATCTGAAGCAAAGAAGCTCGGAGCTGACATTGTCATTGCTGTCAGCGTGGACGAATCACTTGGTGCGGTCGCTGAAAAAGACTTCCGCAAAATCGGTAGCGTCAGCCACCGCGTCATTACCCTGCACTTCAAAAAAGTAGATGCAGATCAATTAGCTCAAGCCGACTATGTCATTCGCCCGAACGTCGATGGCATTGGCATGGTATCAGCGAAGTCAACCGACGCAAAACATGCCATAGAGGCTGGCGAGATGGCGGCACGAAGTGCCATCCCCGCTATTCGCGAGTTAATCGAAGACTTCCAGAAGAAGCAGAACTAAAAGAAGTTAGCTTGTTGTTCTACTAGCTTCTCTTTTTACTAGCTTCTCTTTTACTAGCTTGTAAGGGCAGTATCGAGGCTGAGCTTCTTGGTGTTCAATTCGCTGGTGTCCATGTGCATATAATTTTCGAGACCGCCCTCAAGCAAGCGTTTTACATCGCCGACAAAGCGAGCAGCAGGGCCGCCGTCAATGATGCGGTGATCGAAGTTGAGAGTGATAGTCATCATCGGACGAACTACGATTTTGCCATCGCGCACAACAGCGCGTTGTTCGATTTCGCCGATACCAAAGGTTGATGTTGAGACACATGGTGGAATCAGAGCCTTAGCGCCCCATTTACCAATTGAACTCATACCAAAAGTAGCACCCAGGTATTTTAGTCGCACCGCTGGATAGCGGAGACCAAGCCAGAGAATAATACGACGGAACAACCATGGCATGTTGTTGAAATTATTCTGCCGATCAAGATGCTCGATGGCGTCCATTTCGGCCTCGGAGTATTGTTTCAGCTCAGAAGCAATTTCTTCGACAGACTTGGTATCTGGATTTTTGATGGCACCGAAGAAAACGGCTGGCTGCTCGCCAATATAACGTTCTACGGTGAAGCCCGCGACAATATCGTTGAAAGTAACAGTACGACCCCAAGGAAGTGACGCAGTGCGGCTATCTGGATGGGCCCGTTGGGCAATGGCAATTGCCTTAAGTAGTATGGCTGTCACTGTCACCTTTGAGCCCATTGTCTTTAACTGTGCTCTCATTTCTTCTACCCATGTCATATCGACATCGATGAATAAATAAGTTGGCACTGAAGACTTGCCGATGAAAGTGATCATGTCGACCACATTCCAGCGGGGCCGAGGCAGAGAAGAGAGCGAGAAACCGCCTTTACTATTTTGTTTGTCCATTTTTTCTTCCGTCAGAAAAGCAGAGATAGATTCTAAGACAAGCTTTCGGTGAGCAATGTTCCCAACCTTGGAGGTAGGGCGATCCTTCAATTTCGAGCTTATAAGGACCATTTGCCAGTCGCTCGTCAGAGAAACCCCAAAACAGCGACTATATTCATTATAGGCTACCTCTTGGCTTTCGAGAACTAACCTCCTGGTTGAATTACAGCTTTTTCAACGCAAGCCAAGCCAAAAATAGGCTTGTTCCCTGTTTTTTTGGCCTAAATTAATCTAAATTCAGCGCTGCGTATCTTCTTCAAGCGGAGCTAATCCCTCAGGGTCGGTAAGCTGGCTCTCATCTCGATCTTCCATAGGCGTGTCGCCAGAAAGATTGCTGCGTGAGGCTGAGGCTACATTAGAAACTGGGGTTTGCTTGTACGGGTCGTATCTGAGCACTGTAGGCGAACTAGAGCCAAACTGGTTCGGGTTAGACTGGTTGGCATTAAACTGACTGGCACCGAACTGATTGGAGCCTGGCTGACGGCCCATCGGCTGACCAGAACCGCGGTTGGCGTAACTGCCAAAGCTTTGTGGAGAAGATGGCTTAGAGCCAAGACCAGGGAAATGGAAATTAGCAATGCCACTACCAAAAGTGGCAAAGGGATCATTGCTCTTCGGCGCACTATCAGCAAACGGGCTGGCAAAGGCTTTCTTACCTGTAGTTTGTGACAAGCCAGAACCGCCAGAGGCCGAGGCTCTATTGATCTTGTCTTCAACCATCTTGTTCAAAGTCGCTTCGCGACGTTTAACTTCTTCCAGCCGCTTCTCTAAAATCACCCGCTCTTCGCGGTTCTGACCTAACTGATACTCACTCTCTTTCTTCAGTTCTAAATACTTGGTGTAGGCAAACCATCCGCCCAGCGAGATACACATAACCAACATGCCAACCGTGACTTCAAGCCACTTAAAGCCATTCTTCTCTTCGACCTGGGGCGAAGTAATATAGTCGAGCTCGTCTTTCATCTCAAGCGCTGACTGGTAGCGCAAATAGACGTCTTGTTGTGTGGCCCGTCCGACAATCAAATCAGCGGCTTCGGAAATCTCCTCATCAACATCACGCGGAGAGCAAACGGTCAGCGCCAGCGGCTCTTCTCCAGTGAGGAGGAAATACATGGTGGCGCCCAGGGCGTAGATATCAGAACGCGGATCGGCTCCACCCCAATATTGCTCAGGTGGCGAGTATCCTTGCGAGACCACATGGGTGTTATCACCGTCATCTTGGTACAGGCGAGCAATACCAAAGTCGACCAACTTAACGTTGTCTTTGGTGTCGATCATGACGTTGGACGGCTTCAAATCGCGGTAAATAACGGGTGGATCGTGAGCATGGAGATAGTGCAGCACGTCGCAAATCTGCTTAGACCAGGTCAGCACTTGATCTTCAGAGAAAGGCTCTTCGCGTTCTTTGAGCATGTCGTGGAGATTATGACCCTCGACGTACTCCATAACCAGGTAATACTCTTCGTCTTCTCGGAAAGAATCGAGCACCAAAACAATATTGGGGTGCTGCAATTTACTCAGCACTTTTGCCTCACGCAAGAAGAACTGCTGAGCTTTCTCTTTGTCTTCATCACGGAAGAAATCATCACGCAGGCGCTTAACTACGCACTTACGGTTATCGAGGTTAAGGTCCCGGGCCAGATAAACAGTACCCATGCCACCCTGGCCAAGGTAGTCGACAACCTGCCAGCGGCCCC